>Ga0208490_100079_pt1 | contig 82567 bp, 79 predicted proteins | sample SubbioAug_CSWold_FD_184818 | JGI IMG/M metagenome (GOLD analysis project Ga0208490, IMG submission 184818) | Serpentinite rock and fluid subsurface biosphere microbial communities from McLaughlin Reserve, California, USA - CR11Aug_CSWold (SPAdes) | ecosystem: Environmental > Terrestrial > Deep...
CCCGCCTCTACGGCGGGTCGATCACCCAGTTCTCCCAGACCATCAAGCGCTTCGGCTGGTCGGCCACCTTCGTCGACTTCGAGGACGTCGATGCCGTGGCCGCGGCCTGCGACGACGACACGCGGGCGATCTTCTGCGAGTCGATCGCCAACCCGGGCGGCTACATCACCGACCTGCCCGCCATCGCCGCCGTGGCCGACGCGCAGGGCGTCCCGCTCATCGTCGACAACACCTCGGCGACGCCCTACCTGTGCCGGCCCATCGAGCACGGCGCCACCCTCGTCGTGAACTCGACCACCAAGTACCTCACCGGCAACGGCACGGTGACGGGCGGCGTCGTGGTCGACAGCGGGCAGTTCGACTGGATGGCGTCGGACAAGTTCCCGTCGCTCTCCCAGCCCGAGCCCGCGTACCACGGGTTGGTCTTCGCCGAGGCCCTCGGGCCGATGGCGTTCACGTTCCACAGCATCGCCGTGGGCCTGCGCGACCTGGGCATGACGATGAACCCGCAGGGCGCCCACTACACGCTGCTCGGCATCGAGACGCTCAGCCTGCGCATGCAGAAGCACGTGGCCAACGCCGTCGAGGTCGCGACGTGGCTCGAGGGCCATGACCGGGTGTCAGCCGTGACCTACGCCGGCCTGCCGTCGTCGCCGTACCACGACCGCATGGCCCGCATCTGCCCGAACGGCGCCGGGGCCCTCTTCACCATCGCCCTCGAGGGCGGCTACGACGCGTGCGTGAAGTTCGTCGACGCCCTGCAGCTGTTCACCCACGTGGCGAACCTCGGCGACACCCGCTCGCTGGTGATCCACCCGGCCTCGACCACCCACCGCCAGCTCTCGCCGGAGCAGCTGGAGGCCGCCGGCGCGCCGGCGGACGTGGTGCGCCTGTCCATCGGCATCGAGGACGCCGCCGACCTCGTCGCCGACCTCGACCAGGCCCTCGCCGCCGCCCACTGACCCGCACACGAAACTGGCAGCGGGGGCGTTGCACACGGGCTTCGTGCAACGCAGCCGCTGCCGGTTTCCATGACCCTCAGACCGGCTCGACGGTCAAGCGTCGCGACCGGCGTTCGGAGTGCACGGCATCGGTCGCCAGCACCGTCAGCGCGATCCAGACGAGGACGAAGCCGACGAGCCGCTCGGGCGGCAGGTCCTCGTCGAGGATGACCACCCCGCAGATCAGCTGCATGGTCGGGGTGACGTACTGGAGCAGCCCCAGCATCGACAGCGGGATGCGCGTCGCCGCCGTGGCGAACAGCAGCAGCGGCACGGCGGTGACCACGCCCAGGCCGGCGAGCAGCAGGTCCCGCCACCCGGACCCGTTGGTGAACGACAGCTCCCCCTGCACGGCGAACACGGTGAGCCCCACCACGGCGAGCGGTGCCAGCACCGCGGTCTCCACGGCCAGCGAGGTCAGCGCGGCGGCGTCGGCGTCCTTCTTGAGGTAGCCGTACATGCCGAAGGATGCCGCCAGCACCAGGGCCACCCACGGCACGCGGCCGGCAGCGACGGTCAGCACCACCACGGACCCGACGCCGAACCCCAGCGCCACCCGCTGCGCCGGACGGAGCCGCTCGTGCAGCACGACGACGCCGAGCGCCACGGTGAACAGCGGGTTCACGTAGTAGCCGAGCGCGGCGTCGACCACGTGACCGCTGTTGACCGCCCAGATGTAGGTCAGCCAGTTGACCGAGATGAACACGGCGGCGAGCGCGAGGCGCTGGAGCGAGCGCCGGTGCCGAGCCAGGATCGCCAGCTCGGCGAAGCGCCGCTGCACGGCGAGCACGACCAGCACGACGACCAACGACCAGGCGATGCGGTGGAAGAGGATCTCCACCGCCGAGACGTCGTCGAGCAACCGGAAGACCAGGGGGAACACACCCCACAGCCCGTACGCGGCGAAGCCGGCGAGCACCCCCAGCCGGTGCTGCTGGTCGGTCAATCGTCGAGCCGCAGCGCGGAGACGAACGCCTCCTGCGGCACCTCGACCCGCCCGATGCTCTTGGCCTTCTTCTTGCCTTCCTTCTGCTTCTCGAGCAGCTTGCGCTTGCGGGTGATGTCGCCGCCGTAGCACTTGGCGAGCACGTCCTTGCGCTTCGCCTTCACCGTCTCGCGGGCGATGATCTTCCCGCCGATCGCGGCCTGGATCGGCACGTCGAACATCTGGCGCGGGATGAGCTCCTTGAGCTTCTCGGCCATCTTCGCGCCGTAGTCGTAGGCCTTGTCGCGGTGGACGATGGCCGAGAAGGCGTCGGCGGCCACGCTGTTCAACAGGACGTCGACCTTCACCAGGTTGGCCCGCTCGTAGCCGTCGAGCTCGTAGTCGAGGCTGGCGTAGCCCTGCGTGCGCGACTTCAGCTGGTCGAAGAAGTCGCGCACGACCTCGGCGAGGGGGATCTTGTAGGTGATCTCGACCCGCTCCGGCGACAGGTACTCCATGCGGATCTGCACCCCGCGGCGGGTCTCGCACAGCTCGATGACCGGCCCCAGGTACTCGGCCGGCGTGAGGATCGAGATCTTGAAGATCGGCTCCTCGATCCAGTCGATCTCCGTCGGTTCCGGCAGCGCGGAGGGGTTGTCGACCTCGACCCGCTCGCCCGACGTCGTGACGACCTCGTAGGCCACGGACGGGGCGGTGATGATGAGGTTCAGGTCGAACTCGCGGGCGAGCCGCTCTCGGATGATCTCCATGTGGAGCATGCCGAGGAACCCGCAGCGGAAGCCGAAGCCGAGGGCCTGGCTGGTCTCGGGCTCGTAGGTGAACGAGCCGTCGTTGAGGCGGAGCTTCTCGAGGCTGTCGCGCAGGTCGGAGTACTCGTCGCCGTCCACCGGGTACAGGCCGGCGAACACCATCGGCTTGGGGTCCTGGTAGCCCGACAGCGCCTCGGTGGCCCCGTGGGACGACGTCGTGACCGTCTCGCCGGAGCGGGCCTCGGCCACATCCTTGATGCCAGCGATGAGGTAGCCGGTCTCCCCGGGGCCGAGGGCGTCGACGGGCGTCGGGACCGGCGCGCGCACGCCGATCTCGTCGGCGTCGTGGGTGGCCCGGGCCTGCATGAAGCGGAGCCTCTCGCCGCTTCGCAGGGTGCCGTCCATGACCCGAACCGAGGAGACGACACCCCGGTAGGTGTCGTAGTGGGAGTCGAAGATCAGGGCACGGAGCGGGGCGTCGGCGTCGCCGACCGGCGGCGGGATCTTCTCGATGATGGCGTCGAGCAGCTCGGGCACGCCCTCGCCGGTCTTGCCCGAGACGTGGAGGATCTCCTCGGCGGGCAGGCCGAGCACCGCCTCGATCTCCTCGGCGACCTTGTCGGGCTCGGCCGCCGGCAGGTCGATCTTGTTGAGCACGCCGATGATCTCGAGGTCGTGCTCGAGGGCCTGGTAGCAGTTGGCCAGCGTCTGGGCCTCGATCCCCTGGCTGGCGTCGACGAGCAGGACCACGCCCTCGCAGGCGGCGAGCGAGCGCGACACCTCGTAGCCGAAGTCGACGTGGCCCGGCGTGTCGATCAGGTTCACGACGTGCTCGCGCCAGTGCAGGCGCACCGACTGCAGCTTGATGGTGATCCCCCGCTCGCGCTCGATGTCCATCGAGTCGAGGAACTGCTCCTTCATGTCCCGGGACGACACCGCGCCGGTGACCTCGAGGAGGCGGTCGGAGAGCGTGGTCTTCCCGTGGTCGATGTGGGCGATGATCGCGATGTTGCGGATGCGATCGAGCGGGGTGCGGGGCGTGGCCATGGGAGCATCGGTCTCCGGGTGGAGCCCTCCGACGCTACCGGCCGTCGAGAGCGGCGACGAAGCCCCGGATGATGCCTGCGACCTCGTCGGGCCGCTGCTCGTGGGGGGCGTGCCCGCCGCCCTCGAGGAGGTGGAGCACGGCACCGAGCCCTTCGGCCACGGCGCGGTGCGCCGGGATGCTGATGATCCGATCATCCAGCCCGCCGACGACGACAGCCGGCACCGCGACCTCGCCGAGCCGGTGGAGCACCGCCGGCGGCGCCCAGTGCCTGGTCATGTGCCAGAGGGCGGCGGCCGTGCCCGGGCGCTGCAACGCCCGGCCGGCGGCGACGGCGGTGGCATCGGTGAGCGGGGTCCGGTGCCGGGTCATGCGGCGCAGAGCGGTGGTGGCGCCGAGGGCGCCGACGCGCACCAGCGTCGCACCCAATCGGGACGAGCCGGGGAGGCGAGCGACCAGGCGAACCGTCGGCGGGGGCCCGCCGTCGAGCGCCGGCGCGATGAGGACCAGCCCGGCGATCGGGACCGTGCCGGCGAGCGCGGCCTGCACGGCGAGCAGGGCCCCGGCCGAGTGGCCGACCAGGACCGGGGGCGCCGCCCCGGCGACCCGGTCGACGACCGATCGCAGCTGGCGGAGCTCGGCCGCCACGCCATAGGGACCGTGCGGCCCGGCGCGGGCCGGCGGGCGGTCGCTGGCCCCGAACGGCGGGCGGTCCCAGGCGACCAGTCGGTGGTCCCGGGTCAGGTGCCCGGCGATTCCCGCCCAGGTGAACGTCCCGGACCCGAACCCGTGGAGGCCGACGAGCACGGGGGCCCCACCCTCGGGCCCGGCCGACTCGACGTGCAGCACGACGCCGTCGACCTCGACCCGCTCGCTCCGGCCCCACCGCAGCTCGTATGGTCCCATCGGCGGGCAGTCTGGTGGAGCCGGCGGGTTGCTGGCACCACGGCCTCCGCCGCTACGCTGGCTCCTTCCGTGCGCAGGCAGCGCGCGCCCACTCGCAAGTCACCCAGAGGTCCCCGTCGTGGCGAACATCAAGAGCCAGATCAAGCGCAACCGCCAGAACGAGCGCCGCCGCCTGCGCAACCGCCAGGTGCGCAGCGAGATCCACACCCGGACCAAGACGGTGCTGGCGGCGGCGCAGGGCGGCGAGGACACCGCCGAGGGCCTCAAGGCCGCCATCAAGCGCATCGACTCCGCCGTGTCCAAGGGCGTGCTCCACAAGAACACGGCCGCCCGCAAGAAGTCGCGGCTCGTGAAGCGGATCCGGTCCCTGGAGTCCGCCGAGTCCTGACCTCCGGGTCGGCGAGCGCCTAGCGCGCCGCCTTGGCCAGCCGGGCCAGGCGGGCCACCAGGATCTCCATGCTCAGCTCCGCGGGCCAGTCGACGGTGCCGCGCAGCTCGAGGTCGGTGCGCGCCAGCAGCCGGATCGACTCCCGGACCCCATCCGGTCCGAGCTTGCGGGACTGCGTCAGCGCCTTCTTGGCCGGGAACGTCGAGCCCTTCAGGCCGAGCACGGTGGCCGCTTCCTTCTCGCCCCGCACCGCCGCGCCCTCGAGGCGCAGGATGCGCTGGAAGTGCGTGTGCAGCGTGGCCATGACCTGCATCGGGTGCCGGCCGGCCCGCAGCATCCGGGTGAGCGTCGTGATGGCGGCCGCCATGTCGCCCCGGTCGATGGCGTCGGTGAGGTCCCAGGGCGGCACGCCGCCGGCGGCGCCGAGGAAGGGATCGACGTCGGCCACGCCGAGCCGGGTCCCCTCACCGTAGGTGGACGCGAGCACGGCGAGGACGCCCGGCAGCTTCCCGGGCTCGTCGCCCAGCCAGTCGACGAGGTGGCGCAGGGCGGCGCGGTCGAGGTCGAGCCCCGCCTCGCCGACCGCCTTGGCCACGAAGTCGCCGACATCGCGGCCGGGGTCGGTGCTGACGACCTGGCCGCCGGCGGCCTCCACGGCGTCGACCAGCGCCTTGGGCGGGCGCCCGGTGCCCGCCCACTCGAGCACCAGGACGGTGCTGGGGAGCGGGTCGGCCAGGTAGCCGAGGAGGAGGGCGAGGTCGTCCTTCGCCTTGAACCGCTCGACGTTGCGCCCGACCACCACCCGGTGGTCGGTGAAGAACGGCAACGTCTGGGCGGCGTGGACGAGGGGTCGGAGGCGCTCGTCCTCGTCGAGCACCGGCTCGTCGACGACCACGGTGGCGTCGGCGTCGCCGACGTGCTCGGCCACCACCGCCGTCCGCCTCGCCGACCGCAGCACGTCGTCGGCGCCCTTGACGAGCACCACCGGGGGCCGGCTCACGACGCCGCCCCGCGCGCCCGGCTCAGCCGCTCGGCCACGGTGGCCACCCGTCGCATCGACCGCGGCTCGGTGGTGCGGAGCACCCGGACACCGGCGGTGAGCACGACGGTCGCCTCGCCCCAGGCCGCCGGCCCGCACCCCGCCGGTGTCCAGCACGTCACCGCGCCCTCGACCGGGTGGTGGGCGGCCACCAGGACCCGCTCGGGAGGGAACCGCCCGGCGACGCCCGGGAGGTCGGCGGCCTCGACGAGCACGGTGAGGCCACGTTCGGCTGCCGCGACGCCGGCCCGGCGGTCGCCCGGACGGATGGCCACCGCCGCCACGCCGGCGTCGGCGAGGCGGTGCACGTGCTCGGCGTCGACGGCGTCGGCACCGACCGGCAGCGGGACGTCGTGCAGGCCGGCATCGTCGACGTCGGCGGCCCAGAGCGCGTCGGCGCCGGCGACCGGCGCACCGGCGCGCCCCACCAGGGCGACGAGCACGGTCCCCTCCCGCAGGTCGTGGCGCTGGGATCCCAGGACCAGGTGCACCCGGCGAACCTACCGCCGGGCGACGACCGCTCCGGATCCGGCCCAGCCGACCCGGGCGACGACCACGGGGTCGGTCTCGACGACCTCGATGCGCAAGCCGCCCACCCGGATCACGTCTCCCGGTCGCGCCGCGCTCGCACGCGGCACCGGGCTGGCCGGCGGCGCGATGACCCCCCGGACCGGCAACCGGGCCCGCATGGCCCGCACCACCTGCGCCGACTGCGGCCGGGCGGACCGCACGACCACCAGCGCCACGGTCCGGACCCGGCGCTGGCGCAGCACGTCGAGCACCTCGGCGGCCGAGGCGCCGTCGTCGACCTCGACCACGCCCACCGGTCCATCGCTCCACACGGTGGCCGCCCACCCGGCCCGCTCGGACCCGGGCGGGGTCGGGGTGAGCCCGGGCAGCAGGACCACCCCGGCGACGAGGACGGCGCCGGTCGCCCGCCACCGGCCGCCTCGCACGACGAGCGCGCCGGCGGCCGCCAGGACGGCGACGTGGCGGAGGTCGACGTGCCCGAGCGGCAGGGCGGCGCTGGCCGCCGCCACTGCCTCCAGCGCCGTCAGCGCGACGGCGCTGGGCAGGTGGAGCGCGGCGCCCGCCGCGCCCCCGACGACGCCGGCCACGGCGCCGGCGGTCACGCCCCACACCATGAGACCCCCGGCGAGGGGCGCGGCGAGGACGTTGGCCGGCAGCGCCGCCAGCGGCATGGCCCCGAAGGTGGGCACGAGCACGGGCGCCACCGCGAGCTGGGCGCCGACGGTCGTGGCCAGCGCCTGGCGCACCCACGCCGGGCCCCGGAGCCGCCCGGCCAGCCGGGGCGCCAGCACGAGGACGCCGGCGCAGGCTGCGACGCTGAGCCGGAAGCCGATCGAGCGGACCAGGAGCGGGTCGACGAGGAGCAGGCCGGTGACGGCGACGGCCAGGTGGCGGATGCCCCCGGAGGGCCGGCCGATCGTGGACGCCCACAGGGCGACCGTCGCCATCGCGGCGGCCCGCACGACCGACGGCTCGAACCGGGTCACGAAGGCGAAGGCGAGGACCGTGCCCGAGGCGACGGCGAAGCGCGGCCAGGTCCGCAGCCGGCGCAGCAGCGGGCCGGCGACGGCCAGCATCAGGACCACGTTCGACCCCGACACGGCCAGCAGGTGGGTGAGCCCCGACGCCCGGAAGTCGGCGGTCATCTCCGGCGGCTGGGCCCGGTCGTCGCCGAGGGTGAGACCGGCGAGCAGGGAGCGGTGGCGCTCGGGCAGCGACGCCGTCCCCCGCTCGAGGAGCCGCCGGAACCCGTTGGCGGCGGCCGCGTGGGGCGACGGGGCCGCCGTGCCGACGACGGCCTCGACCCGGAGCCGGCCGGCGAGGTGACGGGCCCGGGTCCACGCCGTCGGGCGGGCCAGCGCGGAGGTCTGACCGCGGAGCACGGCCCGGTCGCCGGCGAGGAGGGCGGCGAGCCGGTCGGCGGCCGCCGGGGTGCGCGCCTCGGCCAGCAGCCGGCGGCCGTCGGCTCGCACCTCGGCGCGGACGTGGCCGGCGGGGGTCGGCTCGGGGTCGGTCACGAGGGTCACGACGCCCGAGAACGCGCCGGGGTCGGGCAGGTGCAGGCCGGCCTGCGCCCGGTGGGCGAGCCCGCTGGTGAGGACCCCGACGGTCAGCGTGGCGAGCACCAGGGCTGCCCCGCTCCCACCTCGCGCCGGCAGCACGGCGACGGCGAGGGCCACGATCCCGGCGGCGGCCAGCACCGGCCCGTCGACGTGGCGGCCGGCGAGGGCGCCGGCCCACGCCGACACCGCCAGCAGCCCGACGCGCAGGTCGGCGGCGAGTGCCGGGGCCAGGCGCTCAGACACGGACCAGGTCCCGGATGGCAGCGAGCTTCGCCTCGCCGATGCCCCGGACCTCGAGCAGCCCGTCGACGCTGGTGAACGGGCCGTGCCGCTCGCGGTGGTCGATGATGGCCGCGGCGGTGGCGGGCCCGACCCCAGGGAGGGTCTCGAGCTCGGTCGCCCCGGCAGTGTTCAGGTCGACCAGCCCGCTGCCGCCCGCCTCGGCGCCCACCGCCCCCGCGGCGGCGACCGGCACCGCCTCGCCCACCCGGGGCACGTAGACCTGTGAGCCGTCGACCAGCAGGGCGGCGAGGTTCACCGCCCGGGCGTCGGCCTCGGGGGTGAGCCCGCCCGCTGCCGCCACGGCGTCGACCACCCGGGCGCCCGGCGCCAGCCGGTGCACGCCCGGCGTCACCACCGCGCCGGCCACGTGCACGACCACCTCCTGCGGCGCCGTGGTGGTCGGCGCCGGCGCGGTGGCCTCGACGAGCGGGAGGCTCGCCTCCACCGGCGGCGGCGCCTGCCGGGTGAGCCACCACAGCGCGCCCGCCACCATGCCCACCAGCGCCACCCCGGCGACCAGGGCCCGGGTGCCCGTGCCGGTGGCGTCGAGCAGCTCCTCCCACCAGGCCCGCACGCGCGGCGGGGCCCCGTCCCGGGGCTCGTCCGGCATCCCGAACACGGCGTCCTCCGACGTCCGGCCGCGCCCTCGTGGGAAGGGCGCGGCGGTCGACCGGGGAAGTCGGTGACACGGTAGCGGCTCGGTGCGCCCGCCACCGGCGGTCACGTGAGACGATCGTGCTCGTGGGGATCAGCCGGCCTTCCGATCGGGGACGTTCCGTCGAGGCCGTCTACGCCCTCCTGGCGCCGGCCGTGCTCGGGTACTTCCGCGCCCACCGGCTGCCCGACCCGGAGGGCCTGACCGGCGACGTGTTCGTGTCCGTGGCCCGGGGCCTGCCGACGTTCACCGGCGACGACGGCGCCTTGCGCCGCTGGGTGTTCACGATCGCCCACCACCGGGGGGTGGACGAGGTCCGCCGGCGGGCCCGCCGGCCCGACGCCCTCCCGATCGACGGCCTCGACCTGCCGGGCCCATCCGGCGAGGACGACGGTCTCGACCCCGCCCTGCTCGAGGCCCTCGCCGTCCTGACGCCCGACCAGCGCGAGGTCGTGGTCCTGCGCCACGTCGCCGACCTGTCGGTCGCCGACGTCGCCCGCGCCACCGGCCGCTCGGAGGGCTCGGTGAAGATGCTGTGCGCCCGCGGCCTCGACGCCCTCGCCGCGCACCTCGGCGTCCCCAGCCCCGACTGATCCCTTCCGTACCCCGGGATCGACCGGATCCGGTCGATCCCGGGGGACCGAACGTGACCTGCGGGCGGATGCCGTCGTTCACCAGGGTGATGACCGAGCACGACGACCTCACCCAGCGCCTCGGTGCCCTCGGCGGCGCCCCCGTCCCCGACCCGGTGCGCGACCAGCACCTGCACGCGATGCGGGCCGCCGCCCCGGCGCCGACGGCCGAGCGCCGGCGCTTCGGCCGGTTCGCAGTGGCGGCCGCCGCCATCGTCGGCTTCGCCGCCGGCTCCACCGGCTTCGCCATGGCCGGGGCGCTGCCCGACCCGGCCCAGGGCGTCGCCCACGACGTCCTGTCCGTGGTCCAGGTCGACGTCCCCGACCGGCCCAGCGGTCACGGGCTGTGCATGTCGACGGCGGCGAAGCAGACCGACCCGGCGGCGAAGAAGGCCGAGCAGCAGGCGTGCAAGGAGGCGAAGCAGGCCGGCACGGGCGAGCGCGGCCGCTCCGCCGACGCACCCGGGAAGACCGGTGACGCCCCCGGTCGCCCGGCCGAGGCCGGCCCCCATCCGAACGCCGACACCAGCGACTGCAAGGGCAGGCCGGCGTGGGCCGGCACGAAGGGTGGTCCGAGCGCCGAGCAGCGAGCCGCACGCGATGCCTGCCCGCCCGACGAGGGCGAGCTGGACGAGCAGCAGAGCGACGAGGCCGACCCGCAGCGCCAGGAGGCGCCGGCGACCCCCGCCGACCCGGCGGCACCGGACACGTCGCCGCAGCCCCCGGTCGACCCGCCCGCCGCGCCGCCGGCCGACCCCGCCACGCCGGCGGAGCCGGTCGACCCGCCCGCCGACACCCCGCCCGCCGACGGCGGCCAGCCCGAGGACGTCCCGCCCGTCGACGGCTGATCGAGCAGATCAAGGGTCGGCGACGCCGATCCCCAGCGACCGCCGGGCCCGCCACTCGGCGCGGACCTCGAGGGAGATCCGCCGGTAGGCGCCCGCGTGGCCGTGGCGGCGGAGGCGCCAGAGCAGGTACTCCCCCACGTACCGCACCAGGAAGCGCGCCCGGCCGAGCTCGTGGAACTGCAGCACGTGCTCGTACTCGTGCCCGCGGAGCCGATCGCTCGGGGTCACCCCGCGGCGCACGAAGACCGTGCGCCCGAACGTCGTCGCCGCTGCGCCGGGCGCGGCGAGCCCCCGCACCCAGCGGACCTCGCCGATCGACGGGGGCGGTCGCCGGCGCACGGGGAGCGGCGGCCTCAGAAGAGGGCGGCGCCGAGCTTCTTGCGGTACTCGGTGGTGCGCGGGTCGGCCGGACCCATGAGCTCGAGGGTGTCGAGGTACTCCTGCTTCGCCTGCTCGTCGGTCTTCACCTTCGACAGCAGGCCCTCGAGCAGCGACTCCACCTCGGCGGGCACGTCGGGGTTCGCCGACCGGGCCTGGGCCGCCAGGTGGCGGGTGGCGTCGGTCTCGGGGATGCGGGCGACCAGGTCGAGCACCTCGGCCTTGGCCTCGGGCGTGCCCGTCTCGACGAGCAGCGTGCCGAGGGCGACGATGACCTGCTCGTCGTCCGGTGCGAGCTCCAGCGCCTGGCGCAGCGAGGCCTCGTCGCCCGCCTGCAGCAGCCGGGAGAGCTCGGTCTCCTCGGCGCTGGGGAGCAGCCGCTGCACCCAGTCCTGCACGAAGGCCTCCGGCTGGGCGCCGATGAAGCCGTCGACCACCTGGCCATCGCGCAGCGCGTAGACGGCCGGGATCGACTGCACCTGGAAGGCGCGGGCCACGCCCGGGCTCTTGTCGACGTCGACCTTGGCCAGCACGACCTGGCCCTGCATGCCGTCGACCACCCGCTCGATGATGGGGCCGAGCGTCTTGCACGGCCCACACCACTCGGCCCACAGGTCGACCACGACCGGCACCTGCGTGGAGCGGTCGATCACGTCGCTCTGGAAGGTCTGGTCGGTCACGTCGACGTAGGCCATGGGGCGAATCTACCGGCGGGCCCCTCGACCGCCGCCCCGACGCCCTTCCCCGGGGCCCCGGCGCCGTCGGTAGGTTTGCCGGGCCACCGACCGAGCCGACCGAGGAGGCGCCGTGGGCGACGTGCAAGGGATCGACGGGCAGGCCGTGACCGCCTGGTACGCGGCCAACGTCCCCGGCACCACCCCGCCGCTCGGGTTCCAGCTGATCGCCGGCGGGCACTCGAACCTCACCTACGTGGTCACCGATGCCGCCGGCCGGCGCACCGTCCTGCGGCGTCCGCCCCTGGGGCAGGTGCTCGCCAGCGCCCACGACATGGGCCGCGAGCACCGCATCATCGCCGCCCTCGACGGCACCGACATCCCCGTCGCGTCCCCCCTCGGCTACGTGCCGGACGACTCGGTGAACGGCGCGCCGTTCTACGTCATGGACTTCGTCGACGGGCACGTGCTGCGCACCCGCGAGGAGGCGATGGCCCTCTCCCCCGACGCCCGGACCCGCTGCGGCGACTCCCTCGTCGAGGTGCTCGCCCGCATCCACGCCGTCGACGTCGACGCCGTCGGCCTCGGCGACCTCGGCCGCAGGGAGGGCTACGTCGAGCGCCAGCTGAAGCGCTGGTACGGGCAGTGGGAGAAGTCCAAGACCCGCGAGCTCCCCGAGATCGACGAGGTCCACCGCATCCTCAGCGCCGACGTCCCCGAGCAGGGCCCGGCGGCGATCGTGCACGGCGACTACCGCCTCGACAACTGCATGGTCGACGACGCCGGCGACGTCATCGCCGTCCTCGACTGGGAGCTGTGCACGCTCGGCGATCCCCTCGCCGACGTCGGGCTGCTGCTGGTGTACTGGAACGAGCCGGGCGACGAGTCGCCGACGCTCGGGGCACCCACCACGGCCGCGGGCATGCGCACCCGCCAGGAGGTGCTCGACCGCTACGCCGCCGCGTCGGGCCGCGACCTGTCCCGCATCGACTACTACGTGGCCTTCGGCTACTGGAAGCTGGCGTGCATCGTCGAGGGCGTCTACGCCCGCTACGTCGGCGGGTCCATGGGCCAGCGGCACGGCGACGACTTCGACGTCTTCAAGCGCCAGGTCGAGGCGCTGGCCGCCCAAGCGAAGGCCGCCGTCGAGCGGTCGGCCTGATGGCGCTCTACGAGCTGCACGAGCGGCCTGACGTCGAGTCGCCGGTCCTGCTCGTCGCCCTCGAGGGCTGGATCGACGCCTCGGGTGCCGCCGCCCAGGCCATCGAGGCGATCGCCACCCAGTGCGACCTGACCCACGTCGCCACCTTCGACGCCGACGCCCTGCTCGACTTCCGCGCCCGGCGGCCGATCCTGCACCTCGTCGACGGCGTCCATCGCGGGCTCACCTGGCAGACCACCGAGCTCCACGCCGCGTGCTCACCCGACGGCACCGACGTGCTGCTCCTCACCGGGGTCGAGCCCGACCACGCGTGGCACGCCTTCGCCGACGCCGTCGTCGACGTCTCCCTGGAGCTCGGCTGCCGGATGCTCGTCGGCCTCGGCGCCTATCCCGCGGCCACGCCCCACACCCGCCCGGTGCTGCTGTCCACCACGGCCTCCACCGACGACCTCGCCGCCCAGGGGGGCATGGTGCGCGGCAGCATCGACGTCCCTGCCGGGATCGAGGCCGTGCTCGAAGGCCGCTTCGGTGCCATCGGCCTCCCCGCCCTCGGCGTGTGGGCCCAGGTGCCCCACTACGTGTCCGCCATGCGCTACCCGGCGGCGGCCGTCCGGCTCCTCGAGGGCGTCAACCTGGTGGCCGGCACGGCGTTCGCCACCGAGGCGCTCGCCGACGAGGTGGCGGCCATGCGCTCGCGCATCGACGAGCTCGTCTCGCAGAACCCGCAGCACCTGGGGATGATCCGCCAGCTCGAGGAGGCCTACGACGCCTCCGTCGAGGAGCTCGCTGGCGAGCAGGGCCTCACCGGGCCGCTGCCCTCGGGTGACGAGCTGGCCGAGGAGCTCCAGCGCTTCCTGCGCGAGCAGGGCGACTGACACCGGCCGACGCTCACTTGACCGTTCGGTCAAGTGCTGGCCAGGATGCCGCCATGAAGATCGACGGGGGCATCGGGCTCGACCTGGACAAGGCCGGCGCGCAGGCGCGCGATGCGGAGGAGTTCGGCTACGACGGGGTGTGGGTCCCCGAGACCTCCCGCGACCCGTTCCTGCCCCTGCTGCTCGCCGCCGAGCACACGGAGCGGCTGGAGATCGGCACCTCGATCGCCGTCGCCTTCGCCCGCTCCCCGATGACGCTCGCGAACACGGCGTACGACCTCACGCAGTACTCGAAGGGCCGCTTCGTCCTCGGCCTCGGCAGCCAGATCAAGCCGCACATCACGAAGCGGTTCTCGATGGAGTGGTCGAAGCCCGCCGCCCGCATGCGCGAGATGGTCCTGGCGATGCACGCCATCTGGGACTCGTGGATGACCGGCGAGAAGCTCGACTTCCGGGGCGACTTCTACAGCCACACGCTGATGACGCCGTTCTTCAACCCCGGCCCGCACGAGTACGGGCACCCCCGGGTGTTCCTCGCCGGTGTCGGCCCGCTGATGACCGAGGTCGCCGGCGAGGTGTGCGACGGCTTCTTCTGCCACGGGTTCACCACCGAGCGCTACCTGCGCGAGGTCACGCTGCCGGCGCTCGAAGCCGGGCGCCGCAAGGCCGGCAAGACCATGGCCGGGTTCGAGGTGTGCGGACCCAGCTTCGTGGTCACCGGCAGCACCGAGCAGGAGCTCGAGGCGGCCAAGGTCGGCACCTGCCAGCAGCTCGCGTTCTACGGCTCCACGCCCGCGTACCGGCCGGTGCTCGAGCTCCACGGCTGGGGCGACCTGCAGACCGAGCTCAACCGGCTGTCCAAGGACGGCCGCTGGGAGGAGATGGGGACGCTCATCGACGACGAGGTCCTCCAGACGTTCGCCGTGGTCGGCGAGCCCGAGCAGATCGGCCCCGAGCTGCAGCGGCGCTACGGCGACGTGATCTCCCGCATCAGCTTCTACGCCCCCTACGCCGCCGATCGCGACCGCTGGCGCCGGGTCCTCGACGACATCCGGGGCTCGGCGCAGGGTTAGGCGTTGAGGAGCAGGAGCAGGCCGGCGACGGTGTAGACGACCATCACGCCGAGCAGCGGGTACTGGCTGCGCACCGCCACCCGGTGCGACCACCGATCGACGGCCCGGTCGTGGGCCGCCACCACGCCGGCGACGTGGCCGAGCACGATCGCCGCGACCTGCACGTAGGCGATCCGGTCCGGCGTGACCACCGTGTAGTCGATCCGGTCGCCGGCGGTGCCGAACAGGTCCCACCCCTCACCGAACGGGTCGGAGAGCAGGGCGAGGAACCCCTGGCCCTCGAACACGAACAGCGAGAAGTAGTGGGCGATCGTGTACCCGAGGGCGATGGGGATCAGCGTCGGCGCCCACCGGTCGGCCTGGGCCGCCACGTCGACGTCGTCGCCCGCGAGCCAGCCGACGAGGCGCACGGCCACGAGGTAGGCGAGCGCCACGGCCGCGATGGTGAGGGCGAGTCCCAGGCTGCTGACCGCGGTGAGCTCCCACTCGCGCCGACCGCCGGCGAGGTCGGACCACCGCTGCGTGCGGGTGACGCCGTCGAACGTGGTGCCGCCGAGGACCACCACCACCACGGCCAGGGTGCCGGGGCGCACGGCGACCGTGGCCAATCCCGCCCCCGGCACCCGCCAGCGGAGGCGTCCCGCCGCGTCCCGGTGCAGCGGGGCGAGTGCGGCGAGCAGGGAGAGCAGCACGGCGAAGCCGTCTCCGGTGCGGACCCACCCGGCGCCGAAGCGGGCGGCGCCGGCGAGGACGAAGATCGTGTACCCGCTGAGGAACAGGGCGACCGCGGTGAGCGACGCCGGCTCGAAGTAGGCGAGCTCGAGCCACAGGAAGGCGAGCAGCCCGAGCGCCGCCGGCCAGTGGGACGCCCACCACCCGGTGGCCGCCGACGTGTCGGGATGGCGCCCGCGGATGCGGTCCAGGCCGGCGGCGAGCAGCCACAGCGGGTTCGCCCGTCGCCACACGTCGCCGACGAGCGGCGAGAGCAGCTGCAGCCCGACCCAGAAGGCGATGTAGAGCGCCGTCGGCGCGAGGTTGTCCGCGACCGAATCCGGCCCGATCCAGGCCGCGACCAACGTCGCCACGAACAGCACGACGGCCACCACCTGCAGCACGACCCCACCGATCCGGGCGGCCCCATCGAGCCCGGCGGGTGCGGGCGAGCCCTCGGCGGCGGCCGCCAGCCGCGGCCGGGGCCACAACAGCCGGAGGGCGGCGAAGGAGATCAGGAGCGCGAACGCAGCCCCGTAGGCGAAGAGCCACGGCTCGACCGGGAGGTCGGCGCGGCTGCCGACCCCGTGGGCGAGGATCACGACACCTCGAGCTCCACCAAGGGGAGCCGGGCGTCGTGGAGCTCGACCTCCCAGACGCCGGCCAGGTCGGCCACGAAGCTGATCACCGCCGGGCGATCCGGTCCGACGTCGGCCAGCAGCTCGTAGCCGTGCACGTGGATCTCGTCCTCGGTGTCCGCCCGGACGACGAGCGCGACGGTCTCGCCGACGGCCACGGCGTGGCGGCCGCCGCCCTCCACGGCGCCGCCGGCGACGGTGACCTCGATGACCTGGTCGGCGTCCTCGGTCCCGGGCAGTCGGTCGGACGCGGGCTCGGTCGACGGGGAGGTCTCGGGGGCCGGCGCCCCCGCGGCCGTCGTGGTGGTGCTCGCCTCGACCCGGGCGGTCGTCGTGGTGGCGGCCGTGTCGTCGCCGCACGCGGCGAGGAGCAGCAGGGCGGCGAGGGCGGCGAGAGCCACGCTGGTGGGACCCATGGCCCCGGACCGTACCGAGCCCCGCGGGGCCCGGGACAGCAGGCTCAGGCGCTGACCAGCTCCAGGTGGCCCTGGAGGTAGCGGTCCCGGCACAGCCCGCGCTGCAGCTTGCCGCTGCTCGTCTTGGGCAGCGTCCCGGGGGCGACGAGGACCACGTCCTTGGCCGGCACGCCGGCCACGGCGCGCACCCGCTCGTGGACCTCGCCGCGCAGCGGCGACACCTCGCCGTCGTCGGCCGGGCGGGCCTCGGCCACGACGACCACGCCCTCCTTGCCCTTCGTGGTCTCCACACCGAAGGCGATGACGTTCCCGGCGCGGATGCCGGCGAGGTCGTTGCAGGCCCGCTCGATGTCCTCGGGGAACACGTTGCGGCCGGCGACGATGATCACGTCCTTGATCCGCCCGCACAGCACCAGCTCGCCGTCGACGAGGTAGCCGAGGTCGCCGGTGCGCAGCCACCCGTCGTGGAACAGCTCGGCGTTGAGCTCGGGCCGGGCGTAGTAGCCCTCGCACACCGAGGTGCCGCGGATCTCGAGCTCGCCCACCTCGCGCTCGCGCAGCTCACGGCCGTCCTGCGGGTCGACGATGCGGATCTCGAGGCCGGGCACGGGGCGGCCCAGCAGCGCGAACCCGCGTGCCTGCTCGGCCGACGGGTCCGCCGGGGCGGCGTAGCGCTCGGTCTCCAGCACCCGTCGGTCGACGGTGTCGACCACCAGGCCCCGCCCGGGGGGCGGGAAGGTGCCGGCGATGGCGACCTCGGCCATGCCGAAGGCCGGGAAGGCCGACCCGCTGGGCATGCCGAACGGCGCCCCGGCGTCGAGGAAGTCCTCGACCGTCCGGGGGTCGATGGGCTCGGCGCCGTTCAGCACGACGCGCAGCGAGGTGAGGTCGAGGTCCTCGCCGTCCTTGGCCGCCCGGCGCAGCGCGCGGGTGGCGAGCACGTAGGAGAAGTTCGGACCGGCGGTGGCCGTCCCGCCGTACTGCGACATCCAGCGCATCCAGCGCGCCGGCTGGGCCAGGAAGTCCTGCGGGGCGCCGAGCACCAGCCGGGTGCCGGTCGACATCGACAATGACAGGAGCCCGACCAGGCCCATGTCGTGGTAGAGGGGCAGCCAGGACACGAGCACGTCGTGGTCGGGGTCCAGCTCGGCGGCGACGGCGATGGCATCGAGGTTCGCGCACACGGCTCGGTGCGGCAGGACCACGCCCTTCGGGTCCGATGTCGACCCGCTGGTGAACTGCAGGATCGCGTGCGCCGAGGGCTCCGGCCGGGGCGCCTCGAAGGGCCGCTCGCCGCGCAGGTCGTCGTAGCCGACCATCGGCGGGTCGCCCGGCTCGGGGGTGACGAAGGCGGCCAGGTCAGGATCGGCCACGAGCAGGGCGATGTCGGCCCGATGGATGCGGTCGCGGGTCTGGGAGACGAACTCCTCGATCGAACCCATCCGCATGGGGAGCGGCAGGACCACGACGGTGGCGCCGGCGAGCCAGACCGCCTGGATGGCGGTGACGAGCGAGCGGGTCGTCGGACCGAGGATGGCGACGTGGTCACCCGGGCGGATGCCCCGGGCCTGCATGCCCGCCGCCATCTCGGTGGCGTCGGCGTGGACCTCGGCCCAGGGGACGGTGACGTGGACGTCGCCGGAGACGAAGGTGACCTCGTGGCCGCGCGCGACGCCGGCGGCGATGCGGGTGGCCAGCGTGTCGAGCGCGTCAGGGGTGGGCGTGTCGAGGGTGGGCACGTCGGTTCCGACCTCCGCCCGCACCAGACGGTTACGCCCGCCGCCGCGCGCGAGGCTGCGGTGATGCACGAGATGACCCCGCGCCCCCTCGAGTGGATCGACACCGCCCCCGTGCGCGCCAGCCGCAGCCGCCGCATCGCCCAGCCGCCGGCGACGGTGTGGGCCGCCATCGCCGACCACGCCGGCTGGCCGGCGTGGTTCCCCCGCCTCCGCGAGGTCACGCCCGGCCCGGTCGCCGACGCGGTCGGGGGCACCCGCCGCGTCGACATGGGCCCGGCGGCCGCCGACGAGGAGTTCCTCGCCTGGGAGCCCGAGCGCCGGTTCGCGTTCACGCTCACCGGCTCGAGCCGGCCGGGGCTGCGGTCGATGGTCGAGGACGTCCGGCTCACCCCGGACGGCCCCAGCGCCTGCACGGTCACCTACACGATGGGGGTGGAGCTGCCGGCCGCCGCGGTGCTGCGCCCGGTGCTGCAGCCCGTGCTGCGGAAGGTGATCAGCGACGCCCTCGCCGGCCTGGCGCTGCACGTCCGCGGCTGACGATGCGCGCCTCGGGCGGCCGGCGGCTCACCTGGGCCGAGGTCGACCCCGGCGTGCGCGCCGCGCTCGAGGCAGCGCTCGGCGCCGGGGTCGTGGACAGCGCCGACGAGCCGGGCGGCTTCTCCCCCGGCCTCGCCGCCCGGTGCCGGCTCGCCGACGGCCGTCGGGTGTTCCTGAAGGCGGTGTCGCCCGCCCAGAACCCCACGGCGTGCCGCATCCATCGGCGCGAGGCCGAGGTCGCCGCCCAGCTCACGCCCGATGTGCCCGCACCGCGCCTGCTGCACGTCCACGACGACGGCCGCTGGGTCGCCCTGGCCTTCGAGGAGGTCGACGGCCGGCAGCCGGCGGAGCCGTGGCGGCTCGACGAGCTCGACGCCGTGGTGCCGTTCCTCCAGCGCACGGCCGAGCGGCTCACCCCGTCGCCGGCTCCCGACCTGCCGTCGGTCCAGGAGCGCTACGGGGCGGTGTTCGACGGGTGGCGCCGCATCGCCGCCGGTGACGGTGACGTCTCGTCGTACGGATCCGAGGTGGCGGCGCTCGTGGACCGGCTCGCCGCCCTCGAGGCCGGCTGGGAGCCGGCCGCCGCCGGGACCACCCTGCTCCACACCGATCTGCGGGCCGACAACCTGCTCCTCACCCCTGGTGGGGACGTCGTGGTCGTCGACTGGCCCTGGGCGTGCAACGGGGCTGCCTTCGTCGACCTCGTCCTCCTCCTCCCGTCGGTCGGGCTGGGCGGGGGGCCGACGTGCGCCGAGGTGGTCGCGCGCTACGGGCTCTTCGGCGACGTCGACGACGACGCCCTGGGAGCCGTGGTCGCCGCCCTGGCCGGCTTCTTCGTCCGCCAGTCGCTGGACCCCACGCCACCCGGCCTGCCCACGGTGCGTGCCTTCCAGCGGGCGCAGGCCGAGGTGGCGCTCGTCTGGGCCCGCCGGTGGGTGTGATCGGACGAACCGGACATGGCCCTGTCATCGGTCCTGACACGACCGAGATGGGGTAAAGGCTGGCCGATGCGCTTCAACCGACGGGCCCGCCTCGACAGCGACCAGGTCCGCACCCGAAAGGGCGGGGCCGTGGCCATGGGCGGAGGCGCCGGCATCATCGGCGTGATCGTGGTCATCGCCATGCAGCTCCTCGGCGGCGGGGGCGGCGACCTGGGCGGTGCGCTCGGTGCGCTCGAGGGCGTGCAGACCGGCGGGCAGGGCGCCACGAGCGAGCCCATCGAGGGCTGCGAGACCGGGGCCGACGTCGAGGGCAACCAGGAGTGCCGCATCGTCGCCGTCGTGAACAGCATCCAGGACATCTGGGCCCAGCAGCTGGAGGGCTACCAGCCCACGGTCACCAACTTCTTCACCGGCTCCGTCACCACCGGCGGCTGCGGTTCCGCCAGCTCGGCGGTCGGGCCCTTCTACTGCCCGGCCGACCAGCAGATCTACGTGGACCTCGGCTTCTTCGACGACCTGCAGACCCGCTTCGGCGCCCGCGGCGGCGACTTCGCCGAGGCCTACGTCCTCGCCCACGAGTACGGCCACCACGTCCAGAACCTCCTCGGCATCCGGGCCGAGCGGAGCAGCGGGCCCGAGAGCGATGCGGTGCGCCAGGAGCTGATGGCCGACTGCTTCGCCGGCGTCTGGGCGCACCACGCCACCACGACCCCGGATCCCGCGACCGGCGAGATCCTCATCCTCGAGCTCACCGAGCAGGACATCGCGGAGGCCCTGAGCGCCGCCGCCGCCGTCGGCGACGACCGCATCCAGGAAGCCGCCACGGGCGACGTCGACCCCCACACCTGGACGCACGGGTCCGCCGAGCAGCGCCAGCGGTGGTTCCTCACCGGCTACCGCGGCGGTGACCCCGACGGCTGCGACACGTTCTCGGCCTCCGAGCTCTAGACCACCACGTTCACGAGCTTCGGCGCCCGGACGATGACCTTCCTCGGCTCGCCCGACAGCTGGGCGCGGACCGGGTCGCTGGCGAGCGCCAGCGAGCGGGCGTCGTCCTCGGAGATGTCCGGGGCGACCTCGATGCGGTCGCGGACCTTGCCGTTGACCTGCACCACCATCGTCACCCGCTCGACGGCGAGCATCGCCGGGTCGTGGGTCGGCCACGGCTGCTCGTGGACGTGGGTGCCGTGGCGCAGCTCCCACAGCTCGGCGGTGACGTGCGGGGCCATCGGCGCGAGCAGCAGGAGCAGCGTGTCGACGGCGAAGTCGGTCTTGCCCTGCTTGTGGAGCAGGTTGGTGAACTCCATGAACGCGGCGACGGCCGTGTTGTAGGACCAGCGCTCGTACTCGTCGCTGACGCGGGCGATGAGGCGGTGGGCCTCCTTGTCGACCGCCAGCGCAACGTCGCCCTGGGCCGCGGGCACGGCCTGGGAGCCGGGGTGGGCGAGGCGCCACAGGCGGCCGATGAAGCGGTGCGTGCCCTCGATGCCGACGCCCTCCCAGTCGACGTCGTCGGCGGGTGGGCCCACGAACAGCTGCCCCAGGCGCAGGGCGTCGGCACCCTCCCGGTCGAGGATCTCCTCGGGCGCCACCAGGTTGCCCTTGGACTTCGACATCTTCGCCCCGCCCAGGCGGATCATGCCCTGGGTGAACAGCCGCTGGAACGGCTCGCGCAGCCCGGCCGGCGCCACGCCGATGTCGGCGAGCGCCTTGGTGAAGAACCGGGCGTACATCAGGTGGAGGATGGCGTGCTCGACGCCACCGATGTACTGGTCGACCGGCATCCAGCGCGCCGCCGCCTCCGGGGAGAACGGCAGCTGGTCGTTGGCGGGGTCGGTGAAGCGCAGGAAGTACCACGACGAGTCGACGAACGTGTCCATGGTGTCGGTCTCGCGGACCGCCTCGCCCCCGCACGTCGGGCACGTGGTGTGCAGGAACCCGGCGTGGTGCTTCAGCGGCGACTCGCCGGTGGGCAGGAACTCGACATCGTCGGGCGCCAGGACCGGGAGCGCCTCGTCCGGCACCGGCACCGCTCCGTGGTCCGGGCAGTAGACGATGGGGATGGGGCACCCCCAGAACCGCTGCCGCGACAGCAGCCAGTCGCGCAGCCGGTAGTTCACCTTGTGCTCGCCGAGGCCGTGGCGGGTCAGCCACTCGGTGGCCGTGGCCTTGGCCTCGTCCTTGTCCATGCCGTCCAGGTCGAGCTCGTCACCCATGACGGTGGTCCCGGCGCTGTTGATCGCGACGCCGTCGCCGGTGAACGCCTCCCCCTCCCAGCCGTCGGGGGGCTGCACGGTGCGCACGATGGGCAGGTCGTACGCCGTGGCGAAGTCCCAGTCGCGCTGGTCCTCGCCGGGCACGGCCATGATCGCTCCGGTGCCGTAGGTGACCAGCACGTAGTCGGCCAGGTAGAGGGGCACCGGCCGCCCGTTGAACGGGTTCTGCAGGTAGGCGCCGGTGAACACGCCCCGCTTGTCGAGCGCCCCCTCCGAGGACAGGCGGTCCATCTCGGAGGTGGAGCGGGCTTTGGCGATGAACGCCTCGACCTCCTCCCGGTGCTCGTCGGTGGTGACGGCGCGGGCCAGCTCGTGCTCCGGAGCCAGCACGGCGTAGGTCATGCCGAACGCCGTGTCCGGGCGGGTCGTGTACACCTCGACCCGGGCACCGGAGGGGTGCGCCGCGCCGGCGGCATCGACCACCGGCATCGAGAACTGGGCGCCCTCGGAGCGGCCGATCCAGTTCCGCTGCATGGTCACGACCCGCTCCGGCCAGTCGACCAGCTCGAGGTCGTCGAGCAGCTGCTGGGCGTAGTCGGTGATCTTGAAGAACCACTGCTCGAGGTCGCGGGTCTCGACGAGATCGCCCGAGCGCTCGCACGTGCCGTCGGCCAGGACCTGCTCGTTGGCGAGCACGGTCTGGCACCCGGGGCACCAGTTCACCGGGGCCTTGCGCTTGTAGGCGAGGCCGGCCTCCAGGAACCGCAGGAAGATCCACTGGGTGAACCGCACGTAGTCGTCCTGGTGCGAGGTCAGCCGGCGGCGCCAGTCGTACACGGCACCGATGCGCTGGATCGACGACGTCAGCTCCGCCATGCGGGCGTCGGTGAACTCCCGCGGGTGGGTGCCGGTCTTGATCGCGGCGTTCTCCGCCGGCAGGCCGAAGCTGTCGAAGCCCATCGGGGAGAGCACGCCGTGGCCCTGCATCGTCTTGTAGCGGACGATGAGGTCGCCGAAGGTGTAGTTGCGCACGTGCCCCATGTGGGCCGGACCCGACGGGTACGGGTACATGTTCAGCACGTAGTACTTCGGGCGCGGGTCGTCGTTGTCGACCTCGTAGGTGCCCTCCTCGGCCCAGCGCTGCTGCCACCGCGCCTCGACGGCCCGGGGGTCGTAGTCGGGCACGCGCCCGTCGGTGACCATCGTCTGCGCGCCGTCCTGGGACATGGCGGGGCATCGTACCGACGGCCCTCCGGAGCCCTTCGATCCGCTCCTGGGCCGATTTCCCCGACCTCTCGGGCCTGCGTGTACCATCGACGCTCCCTCGGGGCTATAGCTCAGTTGGTAGAGCGCTTCCATGGCATGGAAGAGGTCAGGGGTTCGATTCCCCTTAGCTCCACGCCCCCGCCCCGGCCGGGACCGAGGAGTTCCAGTGGCTGCCGTCTTCGAGAACGCCCCACCCACGATCCACCGGGCCGAGCGGGACCTGCCGTTCGTCACCCTGGCCGACGGCATCGACCTGCAGCTGCTGCAGGTCGACCTGGCCGCCGGCGTGTGGGTCGTGCGGAACCGCTTCCGGCCGGGCGTCACCGTGCAGACGCACAAGCACACCGGGCACGTCCACGCGTTCACGCTGGCTGGCACGTGGCACTACCTCGAGAGCCCCGAGGCCGTGTGCAGGGCCGGCTCCTACCTGTTCGAGCCGGCCGGCTCCACGCACACGCTGCACGTCCCTGCCGGCAACGACGAGGTCACCGACGTCTGGTTCACGGTGCACGGCGCCAACCTGAACCTGGACGCGCAGGGCCGGGTCGAGGTCGTCGTCGACGCCCACCTCCTGCTGCCCCTCTACCGGGCCATGTGCGAGCAGCAGCACGGCATCGACGACCCGCCCGTCGTCGTCCTCGAGTCCTGAGCGACCTCCCGGCACCCGACCTCCTCGTCGAGCTCGCCGGCGGCCGGCGCCTGGGCGTCGACGACCGGGGCGACCCGGCGGGCGTCCCCGTCCTCTACTGCCACGGCTCCCCCGACTCGCGCCTCGCCCGCCACCCCGACGACGCCCTCGCGCGCGCCGCCGGCGTGCGCCTGCTGGCGGTGGACCGGGCCGGCATCGGCGCCTCCGACCCCGACCCGCGAGCGACGCCGACGTCGGTGGCCGGCGACCTCGTGGCCGTGCTCGACCACCTCGGCATCGATCGGGCCGGCGTCCTGAGCTGGTCCACCGGGGCGATCTTCGCCCTCGCCCTCGCCGGCGCCCACCCCGGCCGGGTCCGCAGGGTCGTGCTCGTCGCCCCGCTCGTGCCCGCCGACGCCTACGACGACGCGTCCGTGCTCGACGGGGCCGACGACGCCCGGCGCCTGTTCGCCGATGCCCACCGCGGGATGGACCCGAGCGAGGTCGGCGAGGAGCTGGCGCCGTGGCTGGTGCCACCGGTGATCGACGAGGGCACGGCCCGCCAGCTGCTCGCCGGCTCCCTCGCCGCCCTGGCCGACGTGCCCGGCGCCGGCGACCAGCTGGTCGCCGCCGTGCGGGCCAGCGTCGCCCACGGCCTGGCCGGGGTCGTGCGGGACATCGCCGCCCAGGCCACCCGCCTCGGGTCGCTCCTCGACGCGGTGGCTGCGCCGGTCTCGGTCCACGTGGGCGCCGACGACACCGTCACGCCCCGGGCCATGGCGGCCTGGCTCGGGCGGCGGCTCGGCGTCGAACCCGTGGTCCACGCCGGCGTCGGCCACGAGCTGGCCATCCGCCGCTGGCGCGAGCTGCTCGGCGAGCTCGCGCCACCGGACTGACCCAGCCCGGGCGGGGTTCGACCGGATCCGTGGACTGCAGCCCGGGCGGCGTTGCGTCGAGCGCTCAGCCCGAGGCGCGCTCGCCGGCGAAGGCGGGGTGGTCGGGATCCTCCCAGGCCACCCGCGGGACGTCCGACCAGAGCCGCTCCAGCTCGTAGTACTGGCGGGCGTCCTCGTGGAACACGTGCACGACGAAGGTCCCGTGGTCGGCGAGCACCCACTCGGCCTCGTTCAGCCCCTCGACCCGCAGCGGGCGGGGGCCGCCCGCCTCGGCGACGGCGTCCTCGGTCTCCTGCACGATGGTCCGCACGAGGCGGGGGTTCGACGCCGAGCAGATGACGAAGTAGTCGGTGATGGCCAGCACGTCGCCCACCTGCAAGACGAGGATGTCGGTGGCGCCCTTGTCGAAGGCGGCACGGGCGGCGGCGATCGGGAGGGTGGGGTCGAGGACCAGGTCGGGGACCTCCCCGCCGCGGTGAGCGGAGGTCGGTCGAGGGTCACTCATCGGCAGCGTCGCTCATGTCGGCCCCGAGGGTAACGGCGATCTCGACCACATCGCTCGGTCGGGGGTCGACCACGACCTCGCCGACGCCGAGCAGGCGGCGGATGCGCCGGGCGGCGTCCTCGTGCTCGGGCGCGACGTAGGCGATCGTCGTCCGCTCGTGGTCGAGGGTCGAGGCGTTGCCGACGATGGCCACCTCCAGCCCGAGGGGCGGCAGGCGGGGGGCGGTCCGGCGTGCCGCGTCGACGTCCTCCGTGCCGCTGAGCACCCGCACCCGCACGCGCACCCCTGGCCGGGGGCTGCGGGGGAACGGGATGAAGCGGGCGACGGCGGCCTCGATGCCCTCGGCGTCGGGCAGGTACCGCTCGCCCTCGTCGTCGTCCTGGGCGCCCTCGTCGGGGGCCCGGTCGACCGGGAGGGTCTCGATGGCGACGCCGCCGGTCGAGAGGTCGCGCACGAAGCGCCCGATGCCGGACTCGAGCTCGCCGGGGACGGCGCCGGGGCTGCCGTCGGCCGCCACGGCCTCGAGCCACGCCCGCCACACGAGCTCGTGGCGGTAGAGGCGAGCGAGGTCCGATTCCCCCTCGCCCCGGGCCTCGAGGTACGGACCGATGTCCTCGGCCGCGAGCGCGAGGGCACCGGCCGGGAACCGGACCTCGCCGTCGACCTCGAGGTCGTCGGGGTTGTCGACCGCCAGGGGCGCCACCGGGGCCACCAGCGCCGCCCACCGCTCGCCGTCGACGACCACGACCTCGTCGATGCCGGCGCCGAGGAGGTCGCCGACCATCTCGGCCTGCACGAGGGGGGTCGCCCCCAGGTCGTACGCGGCCTGGAGCACGGTCCGGCCGAACACCGGGAGGTCGCTGACGACCCGGGTGGGGACGAGCAGCACGCCTCCACCGCCGTGCTCGGGGTCGGGGATCGTCAGCACGGTGATGGCGTCGAGCTCGCCGCCGAGGTCGTGGAGGACGGCGAGCGTGGGGGTGGACTGCACGAGGGCCTCGTAGCCGGGCGCCGCCGGGTCGTCGACGGCCCGCACGACCTCCCCGGCCGTGCTCGATCGCAGGATCCGCGTCCCCGCGTAGGTCAGGCCGATCCCGGCGGCGAAGAGGGCGACCAGCACGACGCCGGCCACGATCGACGACGGCGAGAGCACGCGCGGCGACGACGCCCCGGCGCGGCGATCGGGCGCGGGATCGGCACCGTCGGCCGCCGAGCCGGCCTCCGGGTGCGGGTCAGCCGGCGCCGGCCCGTCGACCCGGGCCGCGACCGCACGGGCCCGACCCTCGGCCAGTCGCACCGACAGCAGGGCCTGCAGGCGGGCCTCGCGCTCCTCGTCCGGGCCCGCGCCCGGACCGGGCTCGGGCCCGGCGCTCGTGTCGCTCACGAGGGCACCGTCACGCGGGAGCACCGTAGAGCTGCCGGTCCCGGATGCAGGAGATGACGGCGTCGGGCAGGAGGAAGTCGAGGGGACGGCCGTCGGCGACCCGGTCGCGCAGGTCGGTGGAGGAGACCTCGAGGCGCGGGACCTCGACGTGGGTCCACGCCCACCCCGGCGGGGCCGCCGGCGACGCGTCCCCCGGACGGTCGACCACCACCAGCGACGCGCGCTGCTGCACCTCGTCGACGCGCTCCCAGGTCGCCAGCGCGGCGGCCGCGTCTGCTCCCAGGACCACGAAGAGCTCGGCCGAGGGGTCCTCGGCGTGGAGCGCCGCCAGGGTGTCGGCCGTGTAGCTGGGACCACCCCGCTCGATCTCGACCGCGGACGCCTCGATGCCGGGGACGGCGCCGACCGCGGCCTCGACCATGGCCAGGCGGTCCGCGGCGGAGCTGATCGTGCGGGTGCCCACCTTCTGCCAGGGCACGTTGGCCACGACCAGCAGCAGCCGGTCGAGGGCGAGGGCGTGGCGGACGTTCACCGCCGTCACCAGGTGGCCGACGTGGGGAGGATCGAAGGTCCCCCCGAACACCCCGATGCGCGCCGCCATCCGGGCGACGATATTCGACCGCAGCCGGCGGGTCGCGAGCGCCATCCTGGACCCCGGCGCCCCTGCTGGGGTGGGCCGGGCGGAATGTTCTGCTGGTCACGGCCGTTGGGTACGAACGGACGTACGTCTGTGGACCCCGCCCGACACCCCCTGTGACCGGAGTCACCTGGCCGGTCGGAATCCGCCGCCACCCACGACCGTTGGAACGTGTGCCATGAGCGATTCAGTTGGACAGTACCTGAACGAGATCGGGATGGTGCCCCTCCTCACCGCCGAGGAGGAGCGCCAGCTCTCGCAGATCATCGAGCGCGGCCGCGAGGCCCAGGAGCGCATCGATGCGGGCGAGCCCAAGACCCGTGAGCTGCGCCGGGCGATCGCCGACGCCGCCGCCGCGAAGGACCGGTTCATCCGGGCCAACCTGCGGCTCGTCGTGTCCATCGCTCGTCGCTACCCGCTCCCGCCGTCGATGGAGCTGCTCGACCTGATCCAGGAGGGCAACCTCGGCCTCGAGCACGCCGTCGACAAGTTCGACTGGCGCAAGGGCTTCAAGTTCTCCACCTATGCCACGTTCTGGATCCGCCAGGCCATCGGCCGGGCCCTCGACCAGAAGGCCAGCCTCGTGCGCCTGCCCGGCGACCGGTCGGCCAGCCTGCGCGCGGCCCTCCGGCACGCCTCCGGCGAGGGGGGCGAGCTCGACGACGAGCACGCCCGCCTGCACCGGCTGACCACCCCCACGTCGCTGGATCGCACCGTGGGTGACGAAGCCGACGGCTCCGAGCTGGTCGACCTGCTGGCCGACAACAAGCCCGGCCCGGAGTCGCTCACGATCCAGGCCGCCGAGGACGCGTTCGTCACCGGCCTGCTCGACGTCCTCGAGCCCCGTGCCCGCTACGCGGTCGAGCAGCGCTTCGGCCTCAACGACGGCCGCACCCGCTCCTACCGCGAGGTGGGCGAGGAGCTCGGGGTCACGGCCGAGGCCGCCCGCCGCCTCGTGAAGCGGGCCGTCGGCACCGTCCGCGAGGAGGCCGGCGCCCGCGGCGCCGCCTGACCGACACCTCCAGCCCCCTGGCAGACGCGCCCGCTCCGGGTGCGCGATCTGCAGCATCCGGACCGCATCCCCCGGCGGTCCGGATGTGCTTTTCGCCCAACGCCCGTGACGTGGAAGGCTTGACGACCGTGAGCACGTGGACCCCGACCTCCTGGCGGACCAAGCCCGCCGAGCAGCAGCCCGAGTGGCCCGACGACGGCGCGCTCGAAGGGGTGCTCAAGGAGCTGGGCACCTACCCGCCGCTCGTCTTCGCCGGCGAGGCCCGGGAGCTCACCGACCAGCTCGCCCAGGTGGCGGCGGGCGAGGCGTTCCTGCTCCAGGCTGGCGACTGCGCCGAGTCCTTCGACTCGTTCTCGGCCGACGCCATCCGCGACAAGCTCAAGGTCATCCTCCAGATGGCGGTGGTGCTCACGTACTCCTCCGGGGTCCCCACCGTGAAGGTCGGGCGCATCGCCGGGCAGTTCGCCAAGCCCCGCTCCAGCGCCACCGAGACCATCGAGGGCCAGGAGCTGCCGTCGTTCCGGGGGCACATCGTCAACGACATCGGGTTCACCTCGGCGTCGCGCCTCGCCGACCCGGCCCGCCTGCTCCAGGCGTACCACCAGTCCAGCTCGACGCTGAACCTGCTGCGGGCCTTCACCAAGGGCGGTTTCGCCGACCTGAACCGCGTGCACCAGTGGAACCAGGAGTTCGTGGCGTCCTCCCGCGAGGGCGAGCGGTACGAGCAGCTGGCCCACGACATCGACCGCACGCTGCGGTTCATGCGGGCCTGCGGCATCGACACCCGCGACACGCCCAACCTGCACGAGGTCGACTTCTTCACCTCCCACGAGGCGCTGCTGCTCGGCTACGAGGAGGCGCTCACCCGCCAGGACTCCCTCACCGGCGACTGGTACGACTGCTCGGCGCACATGCTCTGGATCGGCGAGCGCACCCGGCAGCTCGACGGCGCCCACGTCGAGTTCCTGCGCGGCGTGCAGAACCCCCTCGGCTGCAAGGTCGGCCCGACCGCCACCCCGGAGGAGGTGCTGGCCCTGTGCGAGGCGCTCAACCCGCAGCGCACGCCGGGACGCCTCACGCTCATCTCCCGCATGGGCGCCGACAAGATCACCGAGCTGCTCCCGCCGCTGCTCGAGGCCACCCGCGACCACGACCACCCCGTGGTGTGGGCGTGCGACCCCATGCACGGCAACACCTTCACGTCGGCATCGGGCAGGAAGACCCGCCACTTCGAGGACGTCGTGCGCGAGGTCGCCGGGTTCTTCGCCGCCCACCGCCAGGCCGGGACCTGGCCGGGCGGCGTGCACATCGAGCTCACCGGCGACGACGTCACCGAGTGCCTGGGCGGGGCCGAGGAGATCGCCGACAGCGACCTCGGCGACCGGTACGAGACCATGTGCGACCCCCGCCTGAACGGTCGCCAGTCGCTCGACCTGGCCTTCCGCATCTCCGAGCTGCTCCGCGGCTGAGCGCCGGCCAGGGCGGCGGTTAGCGTCGCCGGTCGTGCCCGACCCGACGCTCGACGAGCTCCTCGGCACCGTGGTGGTGCTGCGGGACGGGCGCGGGCACGGCGCCCGGTACGTGGTCGACCACGTCCACGACGACGCGGCGATCTGCAGCTACGTCTTCCGGGGCCGCCACACCCCACCCACCCGCTGGGGCGTCGGCGACGTGGTCGAGCTCGGGGCGCCGGCCGACCGGGGTTGGCTGGTGGCCACGGCCCGCGTGGAGTCCGAGCGCGCCGAGGGGTCCGTGTCGCTGCGCGTCGAGCGCCTGCACCTCGTGCAGCGCCGGCAGACCTACCGAGAGGAGGTCGTCATCCCGCTCCTGCTCCGCACCGACCTCACCGACCGGGGCCGGCGCGGCCGCACCGAGAACCTGTCGGCCGGGGGCTTCGCCGCCCGGGTCGAGGGCGTGCCGTTCGAGGACGGCGCCGAGCTGCTCGTGTCGCTGGCGATGCCCGAGGGCGACCAGCTGACGCTCCCGTGCCGCAAGGTGGCGGGCGACCTGCCCCAGCGCTTCGAGCTGCTGGGCGTCGACCGGGCCACCGAGGAGCGCCTCGCCCGGTTCGTGCGGGTCACCGAGCTGGCTCGTCGCCGAGCCGACCGCCCGGTCGAGTAGCACCCGCCTCCTCAACGCCCGCGCGATCCGACATCTGCAGGACTTCGACCGTACCTTCGGGAATGTTGATCTGATCGGTCGGGTTTGACACACTGCACCGATGCAATACCTGACCGGACGGGTCAGGTTTTCGACACCCCCGGGAGCGGAACGCCCATGCAGCGCCACGAGATCGTGCTGGACCCCGAGCAGGCGGCCGACATCGCCAAGTTCGAGACGATGCTCGCCGCCTACCTCGACGGGACCCTCGCCGAGGACGCCTTCCGGGTCTTCCGCCTGACGAACGGCATCTACGGGCAGCGCCAGGGCGGGCACAACCAGATGGTCCGCACCCGCATCCCCTACGGCAAGGTCACGCCCGAGCAGCTGGACATGATGGGCCACATCGCCGACACCTACAGCCGGGGCTGGGGGCACATCACCACGCGCCAGAACGTCCAGTTCCACTTCATCCAGCTCGAGCAGATCCCCGACATGCTGCGCGACCTCGCCTCGGTCGGCATGACCAGTCGGGAGGCCTGCGGCGACACGAACCGCAACGTGCAGGGCTGCCACCTGGCCGGCGCCTGCCCGTTCGAGGTGCTCGACATCTCCGCCTGGGCCCAGGCCACCAACGACCACTTCCTGCGCAACCCCCTGGTGCAGCGCCTGCCGCGCAAGTTCAAGATCAACTTCTCCGGCTGCGACACCGACTGCGGCCAGGCCATGTTCAACGACGTCGGGGTCATCGCCGTCAGCCGCACCCTCGAGGACGGGACCGTCGAGCCCGGCTTCCGGGTGTTCGTCGCCGGCGGCCTCGGCGCCAACCCGCACCCGGCGCTGGCGCTCGAGGAGTTCACGCCCCGCGAGCGGCTGCTCGAGACGATCGAGGCGATCCTGCGGGTCTTCTCCAACCACGGCAACCGCGACAACAAGCTGCGGGCCCGCCTGAAGTGGCTGGTCGACACGATGGGCTGGGACGAGCTGCAGGAGCGCATCCTCAAGGAGCGGGCGTTCCTCGTCGCCTCCTCCAGCTGGCCCGGAGGCGTGCCCGAGCTGGTCGAGAAGCTCGGCGACGCCCCCGCCGGCACCGCAGCCGGCGTCGCAGCGACCCCGGTGGGCCAGGGCGTGGCGGTGACGTTGCGGCGGCGTGGCGGCTACGAGGCCTGGGAGGACGCCAACGTCGTGCGCGGCAACGCCAAGGGCACCGTGTCGGCCTACGCGTGGGCCCGCCTCGGCGACATCACCGCCGAGCAGTTCCGGGCCCTGGCCAGCATCCAGCGGGAGCTCGGCGCCGAGGTGCGCATCACCAACCGCCAGAACCTGGTGTTCCGCGACCTCACCGAGCAGCAGCTCCCGGTCCTCTACGACCGCCTCTCGGCCATCGACATGGCACTCCCCGGTGCTGAGCTGTCCCGCGATGTCGTGGCCTGCCCCGGCGCCGACACGTGCAACCTCGCCGTCACCCAGTCACGGGGTCTCGCCGACGCCATCGGTGAGGCCCTCGACGCAGCCGGCCTGGCCGAGGTCCCCGGCATCCGCACCAACATCTCCGGCTGCACCAACTCCTGCGGGCAGCACCACATCTCCGACATCGGCTTCTTCGGCGCCGAACGGCGGGCCAATGGTCGCTCCGCCCCCGGCTACCAGATGCTGCTCGGCGGGTACGTCGGCCAGGAGAAGATCCACTTCGGGGAGAAGGCGCTGCGCCTGCCGGCGAAGAACGCACCCGAGGCCGCCGTCCGAGTCGTCGGTCGCTTCGCCGGTGAGCGCGAGGCCGGCGAGGACTTCCGCGCCTGGATGGACCGGGTGGGCGGCGCCAAGGCCATCGCCGCGGACCTGCAGGACCTCGATGCGTTCCCGGCCTACGAGGATGCCCCGGACTTCTACGTCGACTACGGCGAGACCGGCCCCTACGTGAAGGAGATCGGCGAGTCCGAGTGCGCCACGTGAAGACGCACCGATCCCCGTCCTCCCCCTCCCCCACGAAGGCCGTCCACCCATGAGCGTCACCCTCCCCTTCCCGAGCCAGCGCCACTCCTGGACCGACGACGAGCTCCTCGCCGTCAACGCCGAGCTCGAGCACGCCCCCGCTTCGAAGATCATCGGTTGGGCCGTCGAGCAGTTCGGGCCGCACCTGTGCCTGGCCGCGTCGATGAACGATGCCGTCCTCATCGACCTGGCCGTGAAGGTCGACCCCGCCATCGAGGTCGTCTTCATCGACACCGGCTACCACTTCCCCGAGACCCTCGCCACGGTGGAGACGGTGCGCCGGCGCTACGGATTGAACATGAAGATCATGACCGCGCCGGAGAACACCGAGCTGCTCTGGCAGATCGACCCCGACAACTGCTGCTCGGCGCTGAAGGTGCAGCAGCTCGACCGGGCGCTCGCCGGCAAGGCGGCGTGGATGAGCGGCATCCGCCGCACCGAGGCCGACACCCGGGCCACCGCCCACGTCGTGGGCCGCGACCTGCGGGGCCTGGTGAAGGTCAACCCGATCGCCCAGTGGACCGACCTCGACGTCGAGGGCTACATCGCCGAGCACGACGTGCCGGTGAACCCGCTGCTGCGCCAGGGCTACGGCTCCATCGGGTGCATGCCCTGCACCGAGCCGGTCGCCGAGGGCGAAGACGCCCGGGCCGGCCGCTGGCGGGGTCGGTCGAAGACGGAGTGCGGGCTGCACGTCTCCTAGGTCGGGGCGGCCGGCCCGTGGGTACGGTCGGCGCATGACCGTCATCCCCCGCACGATCACCACCTCCGACTCGCTGTCGCTCGCCGTCTGGGAGCACGGGGATCCAACGGCACCCACCGTCGTGCTGGTGCACGGCTACCCGGACACGCACCGCGTCTGGGACGGGATCGTCCGGGAGCTCGAGGGCGACCACCACGTCGTCACCTACGACGTGCGGGGGGCGGGCGCGTCCGACGCCCCCCGGGACCGCTCCGGCTACGACCTGACCCACCTCGTCGCCGACCTCGGCGCCGTGGTGGACGCCACCGCCCCCGAGGGACCGATCCACCTCGTCGGCCACGACTGGGGCTCGGTGCAGTCGTGGGAGGCGGTGGGCACCCGCGCCCTGGGCGACCGGCTGGCGTCGTTCACCTCGATCTCGGGTCCGGCCCTCGACCACGTGGGTCGCTGGCTGCAGGACCGTCGCGCGGCCGGCGAGCGTCGCCAGCTGCTCGGGCAGGGGCTGAAGAGCTGGTACGTCGGCTTCTTCCACCTGCCCGCCCTCGCCCCGCTCGGGTGGCGTCGGGTGGCGGAGCGGCCCTTCCGCCGCTACCTGCGCGACGTGGAGGGGCTGTCCTCCGACCAACAGCCGGGACCGACGCTGCCCCGGGACGGCGCCAACGGGGTGGAGCTCTACCGGCGCAACGTGCGCCGTCGCCTCACGGACCCCCAGGAGCGTACGACCGACGTCCCGGTGCTCCTCGTCGTGCCCACCGGCGACCGCTACGTGTCACCGGCCATGGCCGGCGAGGCCGCCCGCCACTGCACGGACCTGCGCACGGTCGAGGTCGACGCCAAGCACTGGTTCCCCGCCGCGAGACCAGCCGAGGCCGCCTCGCTGATCCGCGACCACGTGGCGCGAACGGGCTCGGGCTGAGAAGAAACTGGCAGCCCCTGCGTTGCACGCCCCTGGCGGGACGTGCAACGCAGCTGCTGCCAGTTTCGACTTCGGGCTTCGCCCTCAGTTCCCGTCGACGCTCCAGTGCCAGGGCTCGCTGGGGAGGTTGTAGAAGCCGTAGCGGGCGGCGTTGGCCCGCAGCCACTGGAAGGCGGGCGACGACCGCGACTGGATGGTGCGGCCCCCGTAGGTGAAGTCGACCGCCAGCCCACGCTCGTGCAGCGACTGCCCGGGGCGGGCGGTGGGCGGCGAGCAGGCGCTGGGGGGCTTCTGGTAGATGTCGTAGTAGCTGGGGCCGCAGTTCTGGCGGCGCAGCTCGACCTGGCGCGACGAGTCGCGGTAGCCCCAGCCGCTGAGGCTGATGCCGTCGCCCTCGGCGGCCGACAGCAGCCCGGCGAGGTCGTCGGCGATGCTCTTGTGCACCTGGATGCCGCGCACCGAGACGATGTTTCCGGAGCCGGTGACGCTGATCGTGACCGGACCGGCCCGGCGGGCGGATGCCGCCCGCTGGGCGGCGAGCTGGGCGGCGATGCGGGCCTGCTCGGCGGCGATCTGGGCACCGAGCGCCGCGTCGCGCTCGGCGAGGAACGCGGCCTCGGAGAGCTGGCGGTCGAGGCGGGCCTGCACGTCGGCGGCGACGCGGGCCTGCTGGTCGCGCGCGACGGTGAGCTCCTGGACCCGGTTGCTCACCGCGGCCTGCTGGCGCTCGGCTTCGGCGGCCGCGGCCTCGGCCTGCCCACGGGCGATCTCGAGGTCCTCGCGGGCCCGGTCGAGCTGGTCGAGGGAGTCGAGCTGCGACGACGACTTCGCCTCGAGCAGGGCCTGCTTGAGCTCGGCCTCACCGATGTTCTCGGCCTGGAGGGAGTCGAGGAGGGACTCCGAGGACGGGGGCCGGATGAAGGTCTCGACGGCCAGCTTCTTGACGGCCGCGTCGAGGGCGGCGATCTCGGCCTCCTTGGCCCGGACCTGCTCGGTGGCCCGGGCGAGGGCGGCGTCGGCCTCGGCGCTGCGGCGCTCGGCGTCGCGCAGCGCGGCGGTCTGGGTGCGGACGTTGGCGTGCAGCGCGGCGAGCGCCGACTCGACCTGGGCGTCGGTGGCTCGGAGGGCGTCGATCTGGGCGGCGGCGGCGGCCCGCTTGCGCTGGATCTCGGCCCGCTCGGAGCGGGCGTCGGCGCCGGCGGAGGACGGCACGACCAGCGCGCCGAGCACGAGGCTCGCGGCGAGGGCGGCCGGGCCGAGGCAGCGGCGGAGACGGGGGTGGGGCATGAGGTGGGGGGTTCCTGGGTAGATCGTGGCTGACGACGGCAGGACGTTTGTTGCGAAACCGTAACGGAACGCGATCGCGCCGTCATAGTTCGGCGCGACCGTAGTGCCCTCCTGCCCGCGACCCGCGCCGCTGCGGGTGATCGCTCACTCGGGCGAGCGCGTGGCTCGCTACTCGAGGATGTCGACGAAGCGCTCGAGCTGGCGCAGGTTCCGGACCTCGAAGACCCCGTCGCAGTAGCCGGCGTACTCGGAGATGATCGAGTCGCCCGTGTCCCAGTACGACTTCGGCTCCGGGTTGAGCCAGTACACGTGGCGGGCCCGGTGCTGCATCTCCTTCACGACCCAGGCCTGGGTGGCGTGGTAGTTGTTCCGGGCGTCCCCGAGCAGGAGGACGGTGGTCTTGGGGCCCACGTCCTTGCCGTAGGTCTGCCAGAAGACCTCGAAGGCGTGCCCGTAGTCGGAGTGGCCGTCGACCCAGACCACGTCGGCCTCGGTGTTCACCCGGTGCACGGCCTGGGCGATGTCCTCGACGCCCTCGAACAGGTGCGTGACCTCGTCGATCCCGTCGATGAACACGAAGGCCCGCACCTTCGAGAACTGGCCCTGGATGGCGTACACGAGGTGCAGCGTGAACCGGGCGAAGGAGGCGACGGAGCCGGAGATGTCGGCCACGACGAAGATCTCGGGCTTCGACGGGCGGGGGTAGCGGAACTTCGGCTCGGCCGGGACCCCGCCGTAGGACAGCGAGTGGCGGATGGTGTTGCGGAAGTCGAGCGGGCCCTTGCGGCCGTGGCGGCGCTTGCGGGCGAGGCGCACGGCGAGCTTGCGGGCGAGGGGCTGGAGCGCCTTGCGGAGGAGCACCATCTCCTCGCGCGACGCGTGCATGAAGTCGATGTCCTCGGGCAGCGGCTTGCGCAGCGTGCGGGCCATCGCCTCCACGCCCCGGTCGGCGACGAGGCGCCGGCGGATCTCGGACTCGATCTCCTGCTTCAGCTTCTCGATCCGGGTCTCGTACTCGTCGCGCTCGAGGCGCTCCTCGAGCTGGGTGAGCGGCTCGGGGCTCTCCTGGCGGGCCTGCTCCATGAGCTGCTCGAGCAGGTTGTCGAGGTCGAGGTGCCGCAGGGTGCGGTACAGGTAGTAGGTGCCGCCGACCGGTCGGCCCGGCTCCATGCCGGCGAAGCGCTTCACCGACTGGCGGGCCACGGCGCGCAGCATCCCGTTGTCGCCCTGCTGCAGCGCCTTCATCAGCATCTGGGCGATCTCCTCGGGCGTCATGGCGTCCATGGCGCCACCGCCGCCCTGGGACTCGCCCTGGTCCCCCTGGTCGCCCTGGAGCTGCTCCATGAGCTCGTCGATCGCCCGGGCCAGGTCGCTGTCCGGGTCGATCGCGTACTCGGGTCCCCGGTAGCTGAAGTACACCTCGAAGACGGTCTCGAACGCCCGCCAGTGGGTGTTGTTCTTCACCAGGGTGGCGGCGAGGGCGTACTTGAACGCCTCGCGGTCCTCGAGCGGGATGTGCTGCACCGCCTCCATGGCGTCGAGGTTCTCGGTGAGGCTCACCGGCAGGCCGGCCTCGCGCAGCTCCTGGATGAAGCCGGCGAGCAGCTCCCGGATCGCCTCGCCGGCGCCCCGCTCGATGTGGGGCTCGGTGTCGGACGGCTGCGGCACGCCCGCCAGGCTAGCCACCGCACTTGACCGACCGGTCAATGGATGGCGACCCGGGATGTCTCCTGGCACGGACCGTGACAGACTCGACTGCCTTGCGCACGCTGCTCGTGTCGGACCTGCACTACGACCTGCGCAAGCTCGACTGGGTGCTGGCGCAAGCGGACGAGGTCGACCTGCTGGTGGTGGCGGGTGACCTCCTCGACGTGGGCTCCGCCGTCCCCCTGGACGCCCAGATCGCGGTGGTCCTCGAGTACCTCGGGCGCATGGCGGCGCGCACGACCACCGTCGCGTGCTCCGGGAACCACGACCTCGACCACCGCACCGCCGACGGCGAGAAGGCGACCGGGTGGATCGCCGAGGCCGGGCGCGCCGGCGTCGTGGTCGACGGCGGGTCGGCCATCGTGGACCGCTGGCTCGTCACCGCCTGCGCGTGGTGGGAGGGTCCCCGCACGCTGGTCGACCTGGAGTCCGCCCTCGACGCCGCGGCGGCGGTCCGCACCGGACGCTGGCTGTGGGCCTACCACGGCCCGCCGGAGGGTCCGCTGTCCTGGACGGGGTCGAAGCACTTCGGCGATCCGGAGCTCCCCCGGCTGCTCGACCGCCACCGACCCGACGTCGTGCTGTGCGGACACATCCACCAGGCGCCGCACGCCGACGGCGGCGGCTGGTACGAGCAGCGAGGCGCGACGTGGCTCTTCAACAGCGGCTTCCAGACCGGTCCGGTCCCCTCGCACGTGCGGCTCGACCTCACGGCAGGGCGGGCCTCGTGGTGGTCGGCGCAGGGCGAGGGCGCCACCGACCTCACCCTCGCCGCCGACGGCGACGCTCATGCGTCGTAGTCGGCGGCCCGGTCCGATCCGGGGTCGATGTCGACCGGCGGCCGGGCGGCGATCCTCGCCAGCACCGAGTCGAGGACGCCGAGGTGGCCGTCGGCGTCGGCGTACTGCGCACGCACGTCACCGAGGTAGGCGAGCAGGCGGTGCAGCCGACCGGCGAGCTGGCGCGCCACCTCGAGGCCCAGGCGCGGGTCGTCGCGGAAGAAGGCGTCGGGATCGCCGATCACCCGCACGACGGAGGGGGCGGTGGCCACGACGGTGGCGGTCCGAGCGCTCCCGAGGAGGGCACCGATCTCGCCGACGAACGCCCCGGGCACCGTGATCTCCGCCAGCTCGATCCCGTCGAGCTCGACCCGGAGCGCGCCCTCGACGAGGACGGCCACGGACCGATCGGCGCCGTGACCCTGCCCGTAGAGCACCTCGCCGACGTCGAGCGAGCGCTGCGGGGCGCCGGCGGTGAGGGCGAGGACGTCGGTCGGCTCGCCCACCCGTCAGCCGCCCGTCGTGGCGGCGGTGTCCTTGGCCATGTCGGACTTGGCGTCCTCGAGCTCGCGCAGCGCCTTGGTGATGTCCGACTGGTACTTCAGCAGGATGTTCACCGTGCTGCGGGCCGTGGCGGCGTCGATCTGCTGCACGCCGAGCAGGAGGAGCGTGCGGGCCCAGTCGAGCGTCTCGGACACCGACGGGCTCTTCTTCAGCTCGAGGTTCCGGATCGAGCGGACGATGCGGGCGACCTGGTCGGCGAGCGACTCGGTGATCTCCGGCACCTTGGTGAGGACGATCTCCTTCTCCCGCTCGAGCTCCGGGTAGTCGACGTGGAGGTAGAGGCAGCGCCGCTTCAGGGCCTCGGAGAGCTCACGGGTGTTGTTCGACGTGAGGAACACCAGTGGGATCTGCTTGGCCTCGATGGTGCCGAGCTCGGGGATCGACACCGTGTAGTCGGAGAGGATCTCGAGCAGGAGCGCCTCGGTCTCCACCTCGACCCGGTCGACCTCGTCGATCAGCAGCACGACCGGGTCGGACGCGCTGATGGCCTCGAGCAGGGGGCGGGTGAGCAGGAACTCGTCGGAGAAGATGTCACCCGACAGCTCGTCCCAGTCGTCGCCGCCGCCGTCCTCGGCCTTGCCCGCGGCCTGGATGCGCAGCAGCTGCTTCTTGTAGTTCCACTCGTACAGGGCCTTGGACTCGTCGAGACCCTCGTAGCACTGCAGACGGATCAGGCGGGCCCCGGTGAGCTCGGCCACCGACTTGGCCAGCTGCGTCTTGCCGGTGCCGGCGGGGCCCTCGACGAGGATCGGCTTCTGGAGCCGGTCGGCCAGGTAGACGATGCCGGCGATGCCCTCGTCGGAGAGGTAGTCGACCTTCTTCAGGCCCTCACGGACGGCGGCGACGGAGTCGAAGCGGGGCTCGGCCATCCCCCGACCCTACCGGCCGTCTTGACCGCTCGGTCAACTGTGTTCGGGCGGCCGGTGCGGCGAGCGGTGGCGCCCAGGGGTCGGCGTGCACACGACCGGGAGCCGGACGAAGCGTGCTCTACCTTTCGTATACTCCCAACGTGTGACGACCCCGGTACCGACCCGCTTCTCCGACCAGGAGCTCGCCTTGATCGACGAGCTCGTCGCCGAGGGCGTCGGGGAGAGCCGCTCCGCGGTGATCCGTCAGGGTGTCCACCACCTCGCAGACGCGGTCCGCCGAGCCAAGGTCGGCGCCGTCCTCGCGGAGTCCTACCGCCAGCGACCGCAGACGGGTGAGGACGACGAGCTCGCCATGGCGAGTGCGATCGCGATGACCGAGGCTGAGCCGTGGTAGCCCAGGCCGAGCTGTGGCTGATGGAGACGCCGAACCAGAAGCGGCGACCCGTCCTCGTCATCTCGCGCGACGAGGTGATCCCGGTCCTGAACAACGTGGTGGTCGCTCCGGTGACGAGCACGATCCGGAGCATCCCGACCTGCATCCCGGTCGGCACCGAGGAGGGCATCGATCACGACAGCGTGGCGACGTTCGACAAGCTCGCCGCGGTGCCCAAGTCGGTGCTCACCACGAGGCTGGGTTCGCTCGGCGCCGACGGACGACTCCAGATCTGTCGAGCACTCGAAGCGATGGCGAACTGCTAGCCGCGTGTCTGGCCGGTCCCCCGCACCACGAACTTCTCCGTGGTCAGCTGGCGGAGGCCCATCGGGCCACGGGCGTGGAGCTTCTGGGTGGAGATGCCGATCTCGGCGCCGAAGCCGAACTCCTCGCCGTCGACGAAGCGGGTGGAGGCGTTGACGACGACGGCGGCGGCGTCGACCTCGGTGGCGAAGCGGTCGGCGGCGGCGAGGTCGGTGGTGATGATGGCCTCGGAGTGCCCGGAGCCGTGCTCGGCGATGTGCTCGATGGCCTGATCGAGGGTGTCGACCACCGCGACCGCCAGCTTCAGATCGAGGAACTCGGTGTCCCAGTCGTCGCCCGTGGCCGGCGCGATCGACGGCACGATCGACCGGGCCCGGTCGTCGCCGAGCAGCTCGACACCCTCCAGCGCCCGCGCCGCCCGGGGCAGGAACGCGCCGGCGACGTCGGCGTGGACGAGCAGCTTCTCGGCGGCGTTGCACACGCCCGGGCGCTGGGTCTTGGCGTTCACCAGGATGGCGAGTGCCATGTCCTGGTCGGCCGCGGCGTCGACGTAGACGTGGCAGTTCCCGTCGCCGTCGATGACGAAGGGGACGGTGGCGTTGTCGAGGATGCTCTGGATGAGCACCCGCCCGCCGCGCGGGATGAGGCAGTCGACGAGGCCGCGCAGGCGCATGAACTCGACGGCGGCCTCGCGGCTCACGTCCTCCACCAGCACGAGCGCGTCGGCCGGCAGGCCGGCCTTGTCGATTCCCTCGCGCAGGGCGGCGGCGATGGCCGTGTTCGACTCGATGGCCGCCGACGACCCCCGCAGGAAGGCGGCGTTGCCCGACTTGAGGCACAGGCCGAACGCGTCGCTGGTGACGTTGGGGCGGGACTCGTAGATGATCGCGACGACGCCGAGCGGGACCCGCACGCGGTTGATGCGCAGGCCGTTGGGGCGGGTCCAGCCCTCGCTGATCTCCCCCACCGGGTCGGGAAGCGCCGCCACCTGGCGCAGGCCGGCGGCCATGCCCTCGATGCGCGCCGGCGTCAGCCGGAGCCGGTCGAGCAGCGGCGCGGCCATGCCGGCCGCCTCCTCGCGGGCGACGTCGCGCCCGTTGGCCTCGAGGACGGCGTCGGCGTGGGCGACGAGCAGGTCGGCCGCGGCGAGCAGGGCCGCGTCCTTGGCTGCGGTGGACGCGGTGGCCAGGGTGCGCGACGCGGCCTTCGCCCGCCGGCCCAGCTGCTCCATGGGGGTCGGGTCCGGCGTGTCGGGCATGGCGAAAGCCTAGGGGTGCCCCGCCGGGCAGGGCAGACTCGGCGGGTGCGCGCCGATCCCGTCCTCGACGAGGCCGTGGGGGCGTTCTGCGAGGCGCTCGGCCCGCGGGTGCAGGAGCTCGCCGCGAGCGTGCGCGGGGTCGACGGCGACGCCGTGGCCGTCGACATCCAGGTCGAGGCGTACAACCTCGCCGCCGCGTTCATCGACGCCGATGGCCTGCACACCGACCCCGAGCTCATGGCGCTGCTCGCCGCGTTCGGCCCCCGCTTCGGGGGCAGCCTCGCCCGCTCGACACCCGCCGACGTGCGGGCCACCCGCCTCCTCGCCGACCGGGCCGGGTTCCTCGACGAGCCCTCGGCCCTGCAGGACGTGCTGCTCGCCGCCGACCGGCGCGACGGCACCGACCTGGCCAGCCTGTACTACGACCGGGCCCTCGCCATCGCCTTCGCCGTCGCCAGCCTCGACCAGCACACCGCCCCGGTGGAGCTGGCGGCGATCGAACGGTTCCGGGGCCGCCTCCTCGACCGCATCGCCGAGGCCAAGCAGGTCCCCCGGCGCGAGGCCGCGCACATGGCCGCCACCGTGGCCACCGCCGGAGCCGTCGCCGAGCAGGAGGAGCCCGAGCTCCCGCCGGCCCGCCCGGTGGACGAGGTGCTGGCCGAGCTCGACGAGCTCATCGGCCTCGCCGCGGTGAAGGCCGAGGTGAAGAAGGTCGCCGACCTCACCCGGGTGCAGCTGCTGCGAGCCGAGCGGGGCCTGCCGGTGCTCCCCCAGTCGCGCCACCTCGTGTTCTCCGGCAACCCGGGCACCGGCAAGACCACGGTGGCCCGGCTGCTGGCCGAGATCTACCGCTCGCTCGGCGTCGTGGCCCGAGGCCACCTCGTCGAGGTCGACCGGGCGGGGCTGGTGGCCGGCTACGTGGGCCAGACCGCCCCGAAGGTCACCGCCGTGTTCGACGAGGCCGACGGGGGCGTGCTGCTGATCGACGAGGCCTACGCCCTGGTGCGCGGCAGCGAGAGCGACTTCGGGCGAGAGGCCATCGACACGATCGTGAAGCTGGTCGAGGACCGGCGCGACCGCATCGTGGTGATCATGGCCGGCTACCCCGACGAGATGGCCGAGCTCGTCGCCGCCAACCCGGGCCTGCGCTCGCGGTTCCCGAAGACCATCCACTTCGCCGACTACGACACCGACGAGCTCCTGGCCATCTTCGAGATGACCTGCGGCAAGGGCGGCTACCGCCTCACCGACGAGGCGCGCGACGCGGTGCGAGCGCACCTCGGGGCGATCCCCCGCACCAAGGGCTTCGGCAACGGCCGAGCGGCCCGGAACCTGTTCGAGGACGCCGTCGCCCGGCAGGCGTCGCGCATCGTGCAGGTCGAGGGGCCGACCGACGACCAGCTGGTCACCCTCGAGGCCGCCGACATCCCCGCCCACGTCGCCGATCCGACGACCGGTCCGGACGACGGACCGTGAAGCGGTTCGCGGCCCTGCTCGCCGCGGTGCTCATGGTCGTCGGCGCCCTCGCCCTGCGCCAGGCCCGCGACGACGGCGACGAGACCGGCGAGGGGCCCGCGGGCGTCCTTCGCGGGATCGTCTGCGCCGACGACCTCGCCGACGTGTGCGCGTCAGCGGGCGTCGACGTCGCCGCCACCCAGCCGGCGGGGCAGACGGCCGACGTGCTGATCGGCGCCGATCGCGGTGACGACCTCGGCGGGTCGGCGTGGCTGGTGACCTCGGCGTGGGCCGACCTCGTCGTGGCGGAGCGGGACCGCGCCCGGGTCGAGCCGCTGGTCGGCGTCGCCGGCGAGCCGTTGGCCTCCAGCCCCGTCGTCCTGGCGATCTGGCAGGACCGCCGCACGCAGCTCGTCGAGCGCTGCGCGCTGCCGGCCGGCCGCGCTCCCGGCTGGCGCTGCCTCGCCGAGCAGGCCGGCGCCGAGCTCGACGCCGGCGACCGGGTGCGCATCGCCGGGCCCAGCGTGGACTCCGCCCTCGGCCTGGTCGTGGCCGCATCCCAGGCAGCCGCCGTGGTCGGCCGCACCGACTACGCCTCCAACGACCCCGAAGCCGCCGACCTGGGCCGCCTCGCACCGGCGCTCGCGGGAGGACCGGGAGGCGACTCCCTGCGTCGGATGCGGGCCGAGGGACCGGGGCAGGTCACCGCCACCGGCACGGTGCGCGCTCGCGCCGGGAACCTGTCGAGCACGTTCGGGACGATCGTCGCCGAGGCGAGCGACCCGGCCGTGCGCGCGGACGTCGTCCTCGTGGTCCCGGCCGGCCGGTCCGTCGACGAGGACGACCGGCGGGCGCTGACCGCGGCGCTGGTCGCGGCGGGCTGGGATGCGGCGGCCGGCGGACCCGCCGGGTCGCCGTCCGGGGGCGTCCTCGCCGCGATCCGTACGCTGTGGGCGCAGAGCCGGTGACCAGGGCGGCTCCGGATCGGGAGGCAGCGCTCGTGGCCAGGTGGCGGACCGGCAGGCGGATCGTGGGCGCCGTGGTGGTGGCGGCGCTGGCGGCTGCGTGCAGCAGCGGCGACGGCAGCGGCCTGTCCTTCGACGACGACGGGAACCTGCAGGTCGACCGCGACCGCTGCGTCGTCGTCGATGCCTCCGTCTCGCCGGAGAAGATCGAGCTGCTCACCGCCATGGCCGACGAGTTCAACCGGTCCGACCTGGCCAGCGCCGAGATCGACGGCGAGGAGACCTGCGTCGCCGTGGTCGTGCAGTCGAAGGCCTCCGGCGGCGCCGCCCAGCTCCTCGACCAGGGGTGGGACGAGGAGGCGGAGGGCCCGCGCCCCGTGCTGTGGTCACCGGCCTCGTCGGCGTGGCAGACCGTGCTCAACCAGCGGTTCTCCTCCTCCGGTCGCGAGCCGATCGCCAACGACGCCACGCCGTTCATGCTCACGCCGCTGGTGATCGCCATGCCCGAGCCGATGGCGCAGGCGCTGGGCTGGCCCGACGAGCCCATCGGCTGGGGCGACGTCCTCGAGCTGGCCCGCTCCCAGCAGGGCTGGGGCGAGTACGGGCACCCGGAGTGGGGCGAGTTCCGCCTCGGCAAGACCAACCCCAACTTCTCCACGTCCGGCCTGTCGGCGCTCATCGCGCAGACCTACGCCGCCGCCGGCAAGCGCGCCGGCCTGTCCGCCGAGGACCTCCGCAAGCCCGAGGTGGTCCAGTACGGCAGCGACGTCGAGACCGCCGTCGTGCACTACGGCGACACGACCCTGACGTTCATGAACAACTGGTACCGGGCCGACCAGCGGGGCAACCCCTACGCCTACACCTCGGCGGCGGCGGTCGAGGAGAAGTCGGTCATCGACTACAACACCGGCAACCCCGACGGCGTGGTGCAACAGGGCGAGCAGCCCCGGCCGCCGCGCGTGCCGCTCGTGGCGATCTACCCGGAGGAGGGCACGCTCTACTCCGACAACCCGCTCATCGTCCTCGACGCCGAGTGGGTCGACGACGCCGAGCGCGCCGCAGCCCGGCGCTTCGTCGAGTTCGCCCAGCGCCCGGAGAACCAGGAGCGCGTGCTGCGCTACGGGTTCCGCCCCGGCAACCCCGACGTGCCGGTGACGGAACCGGTCGACCGCTCGAACGGCGTCGACCCCACCCAGCCCCAGACACTGCTGGAGGTCCCGTCGCCCGAGGTCACCGTGGCCGTGCTCGACGCCTGGGCCTCCCAGCGCAAGGGCGCACGGGTCACCCTGGTGGTCGACGTCTCCGGGTCGATGGGCGAGCCGGCCACCGGCGAGGGCCCCGACACGAAGCTCGACCTCGCGAAGGGGGCGGCCGTGGAGGCGCTCGACCAGTTCAAGGACGACGACGAGGTCGGGCTGCGCATCTTCACCACCGACCTCGGGGCCGAGGGTGCGACGTTCCTCGACGTCGTGCCGCTGAGCCGGGTGGGCGACGTGCGCGAGCGGCTGGCCACCGAGATCCGGGGCCTGTTCCCGCTCAACGGGACCCCCCTGTACGACGTGGCCCGCACCACCTACCAGGAGCTGGCTGCCTCCTACGATCCCGCCCGCATCAACGCCGTCGTGCTCCTGACCGACGGGCGCAACGACGACGGCGACGCGAGCGACGACCAGCGCCAGCTCGACGAGCTGCTGCGCGCGCTCAGCGCCGGCTCCGAGGGGGCGACGAGCCGGCCGGTGCGGCTCTTCCCCATCGCCTACGGCAGCGATGCCGACCTGCCGACCCTGCGGCTGATCGCCGAGGCGTCCAGCGGCGCGGTCTACGACGCCAGCGACCCCCGGTCGATCGACAAGGTCTTCACCGCCGTCATCAGCAACTTCTGAACGCCGCGGCCCTCACGAGCCGGTCGCGGACCCGTCGGTAGCCTGCCGGCGATGCCCCGAACGTCCTTCCGCGACCGGTTCCTGACGCCGCCGGTCGCCCGGGCGATGCTCTCACCTTCGGGCATCCTCCTCGCCGGCGCCGGCGCCGGCGTCGCCATCGCCACCGGCCTGCCGCTGGTGGTGGCGCCGATCGCCGGCGTCCTCGCCTGGGGGGCGCGGGTGCTGGCCGCCGTCCCCCGCGACCGGCCCACCGAGCGGATCGACCCCTTCGCCGTTCCCGAGCCGTGGCGCCGGTTCGTGGTCGAGGCCCTCAAGGCCCAGGTCCGGTACCGGCAGGCCATCGCCGGGACGGAGGCCGGCGCCGTGCGGGACCGGCTCGAGACCATCGGCGAGCGCATCGACGACGGCGTCGAGGAGGTGTGGCGCATCGCCCGGCGGGGCGCGCAGCTCGTCGACGCCCGGGCGACGATCGACGACACCGAGGTCCGCCAGGAGCTCGCGGCGGTCGAGCGCGACGCGTCCCAGCCGTCGTCGCGCGGCTCGGCGGTCGAGCGCACGGCGGCAGCGCTGCGCTCGCAGCTCGAGACGGCGGCGCGTCTGGACGCCACCATCGCCGACGCCCGGAGCCAACTGCAGCTCCTCGACGCCCGCCTCGACGAATCCGTGGCCCGCGCCACCGAGCTCAGCGTCCGCATCGGCGACGTCGAGGAGCTCGCACCGGTCGGCGCCGACGTCGAGGGCCTCGTCCAGGAGATGGAGGCGCTGCGGCTCGCCCTCGAGGAGACGACGCGGGGCGCTGCCGCCTCGCTTCCCGAACCCGGCGACCCGGCCCCCGGCGACGGGCAGGCCAGCGGCAGGTGACGACACCGACGAGCCGGCGGGGGCAGCGGCGAGCCCGCCAGCAGGCGGCCGGGCGACGGACGTCGCCTCGCCCCCCGGCGGCGTCACCCCCGGCCGAGGGTCGCGGCGCCCTGCTGGTCGGCGCCGGCATCCTCCTGTCCCGCCTGTCGGGACTGGTGCGCGAGGTGGTGACGGCGGGCTTCCTCGGCGTCGGCATGGCATCCGACGCGTTCAAGGCGGCGCTGCGCATCCCCAACCTCCTCCAGAACCTGCTGGGCGAGGGCGTCCTGTCCGCCTCCTTCATCCCCGTGTACTCCCGCCTGGCCGACGCCGACGAGGAGGAGGCCGGACGGACGGCGGGGGCCGTGGCCGGGCTGCTCGCCGCCGCCGTCGCCGTGCTGGTCCTGGTGGGGATGGCGGTCGCCCGGCCGCTGACCATCGTCCTCACCCCGGGCTTCCGGGACGACGCCGAGAAGCTCGACCTCACCGTCGACCTGGTCCGCATCATGTTCCCTGGCGTCGGGCTCCTGGTGCTCTCGGCCTGGTGCCTGGCCATCCTCAACTCCCACCGGCGCTTCTTCCTGTCCTACGTCGCGCCGGTGCTCTGGAACGTCGCGCAGATCGTCGTGGTCGCCGCCGTCGCCATCGGGGGGGCCAGCACCGTGAGCCTGGCCACCGCCCTCGCGTGGGGGGTCGTCGTGGGGGGGTTCGCCCAGCTGGTGGTGCAGCTCCCGACGGTCCGCTCGCTGGTCCCCGACCTCCGGCTCACCCTCGACCGGCACCGTCCGGCCGTGCGCGACGCGCTCGGCCGCCTCGGACCGGTGGTGTTCGGGCGCGGCGTGGTGCAGATCTCCAGCTACGTCGACCTCGTCCTGGCCAGCCTCCTCGTCACCGGCGCCGTCGCCGCCGGCACCTTCGCCCAGGTGCTCTACCTGCTGCCGGTGTCGGTGTTCGGCATGAGCGTCGCCGCCGCCGAGCTGCCCGAGCTGTCCCGGATGGGTCCGCAGGACCGGGCGCTGCTCGCCGAGCGCATCGAGCAGGGCCTGCGGCGGGTCGCGTTCTTCGTGGCGCCCACAGCTGTCGTCTACGTCGCCCTCGGCGAGTCGCTGGTCGGCGCCCTCTACCAGCGCGGCGAGTTCGGCCGCAGCGACACGCGCCTGGTGTGGCTGGTGCTCGCTGCCTACGCCCTCGGGCTGCTGGCGACCACCGGCAGCCGGCTGCTCCAGAACTCCCTCTACGCCCTCGACGACCCCCGCACCCCGGCCCGCATCGCCCTCGTGCGGGTGCTCGTGTCGAGCGGCGTGGCCCTCGCCGTCATGTTCCCCTTCGACCACCTGGTGCTGGTCGGCACGGCGATCCGGGTGGAAGGCGACGTCGCCGACCCCGCCGGCCTGCTGCACCTCGGCGCCGTGGGGATCGCGCTGGGGTCCGCGGTCGGCGCCTGGCTGGAGGTGCTGCTGCTGCGCACGGCGCTGCGCTGGCGCATCGGCGACATCGACCTGGGCGGCGGGTCGCTCGGGGTGCTCGTGACCGCGGCGCTCGTCGCCGCCGCCCTCGGCCGGGTCCTCGACCTGCTCCTGTCGGACCTGCCGGTGCTCCTCCTCGCCGCCGTGACCATCGGGGCGGCGGGCCTCGCCTACCTGGCCATGACCGCGGCGCTCGGGTTCCCGCTCCGCTCGATGTTCGGGGCTGGAGCGCGCCGGGGCTGAACTCCCTCTACGATCCCCCGCATGCTGAAGCTCCTCCGGCGCTGGTGGAAGTACACGGTTGCTCGCCTCGGCGGGTCGTTCAACGAGCTCGCGGATCCCAAGGTCCAGCTCGAGCAGGCGATCGCCGAGGCCCACGAGCAGCACAAGCGGCTCACCCAGCAGGCGGCGAACGTGATCGCCAACCAGAAGCAGACCGAGATGCGGCTCAACCGGGTGATGGAGGAGCTCGAGAAGGTCTCCAGCAACGCCCGCCAGGCCGTGCTGATGGCCGACCAGGCCCAGAAGGCCGGCGACGCCGCCAAGGCGGCCGAGTACACGAACGCCGCGGAGTCCTTCGCCAACCGCATGATCGCCCTCGAGGGCGAGGTCGAGGACCTCAAGGCCCTCCACTTCCAGGCCGCCGAGGCGTCGAACCAGGCCAAGACGGCCGTCCAGCAGAACTCCCTCGCCCTGCAGAAGAAGCTCTCCGAGCGCCAGGCCCTCCTCGGCAAGATCGACCAGGCCAACATGCAGGAGGAGATGAACAAGGCGATGGCCCAGCTGTCGGTCACCGTCGGCGAGGACGTCCCCTCCCTCGAGGAGGTCCGCAACAAGGTCGAGGCCCGCTACGCGAAGGCCAAGGGCATGTCCGAGCTGCAGGGCGCCTCGGTCGAGGGCCGGATGCTCGAGGTCGAGCAGGCGGCCATGAACGTGGAGGCGCAGACGCGCCTCGCCGAGATCAAGGCCCAGCTCGGCATCGCGCCGGCGGAGGCCGCCCAGGAGGCGGTTCCGGAGATGCCGCAGCAGGCGGAGACCCAACCCTCGGACGGGACCGCTCCCTGAAACTGGCAGCAGCTGCGTTGCACAGCCCTGGCGGGCTCTGCAACGCCCCTGCTGCCAGTTTCGACGTTGCCTACGGCAGCACCACCAGGTCGTCGCGGTGGACGACCTCGTGGGGGGCGCCCTCGGGGAGGTCGATCGTGCGGGCGCCGAGCGCGGCGCGCAGGCCGGCTGCGTCGTAGCGGCACAGGCCCTTGGCGAACACCTGGCCGTCACGGCCCGCGATCTCCACGGGGGCGTCGGCGTCGAAGCCGCCCTTGACCTCCACGACGCCGGCGGGCAGCAGGGACACGCCCCGCTCGAGCAGCGCCCGCCGGGCACCGTCGTCGACCACGACCGTGCCGGCGGCGCCCACGGCGAAGGCGATCCAGAGCTTGCGCGCCGGGAGGCGGTCCTTGCGGGGCTGGACCACCGTGCCTACACCGGCCTCGCGCGCCACGGCGTGGGCGAGCACGTCATCGCGCGACGCCTGGGCGATGACGGCCCGCACGCCCGACCACGCCGCGATCTTCGCCGCCGCCAGCTTCGACGCCATGCCGCCGCTGCCGCGGTCGCTGCCGGCGCCGCCGGCGAGCGCCTCGAGGCTGTGGTCGATCTCGAGGATCTCCTCGATGAGCGACGCGCTGGCATCGAAGCGGGGGTCGGCGGTGAGCAGCCCGGGGGCGTCGGTGAGCAGCACCAGCAGGTCGGCCCGGATGAGGTGGGCGACCAGCGCCGCCAGGCGGTCGTTGTCGCCGAAGCGGATCTCGTCGTCGGCGATGGCGTCGTTCTCGTTCACGACGGGCACGACACCCAGGTCGAGGAGACGGCCGAGGGTGGAGCGGGCGTGGAGGTACTGCTCGCGGACCATGAAGTCGAGGGGGGCGAGCAGCACCTGCCCGGCCGTGAGCCCGTGCCCGGCCAGCTCCCGGTCGTAGACCGCCATCAGCCGGCTCTGGCCCACGGCCGAGACCGCCTGCAGCGTGACCGCGTCCCGGGGGCGGACGTCGAAGTGCATCGCCGGCAGCCCGGCGGCGATCGCTCCCGACGTCACCATCACCACCCGGTGGCCGGCGCCGCGCAGCCCGGCAACCTCGCGGCAGAACTTGGCGATCGCCGTCTCGTCGATCGTGCCGTCGTCGCCGGTGATGGACGACGAGCCGATCTTGGCGACGACGATCTGGCGGTTCAGGTCCACCGACGGCTCCCCATCAGTCGGCTTCGTAGTCGAAGGCCAGCGCCCCGATGTGGACCGTGTCGCCCGGCTTGGCACCGGCGCGGGCCAGGGCCCGGTCGATGCCCAGGGCCTTCAGGCGGCGGTGGGCCTCGTCGAGGGCCTCGGGGTTGGTGAGGTCGGACAGGCGCACGGCCCGGATCGCCTCGCGACCGCGCACCTCCCAGTCGCCAGTCTCGTCCCGCACGACCTCGTAGCCCTCCCCCTCGAGGCGATGGACGACGTAGGCCTCCCGCTCGGGCATGGCCTGGCGGGCGTCGGTGACCTCCTGCACCATCCGTCCGACGAGCTGGGGGACGCCCTCGCCCGTGACCGCGGCGATGCGGGGCCCGTCCCACTCCCAGGTGCCGTCGTCGAGGTCGGCCCGCGAACCGACGACGATGCGGGGCCGGGTGACGAGCACCGGGTCGTAGTCGGCGAGCTCGCCGAGCAGGATCCGCACCTGCTCCTCGGGGGCGTGCATCGCCGTGGGGGCGAGGTCGGCGAGCACCACCAGCACCCGGGCCCGCTCCACGTGGCGCAGGAACTGCCGGCCCAGGCCGCGGCCCTCGGCGGCCCCCTCGATCAGGCCCGGGAGGTCGGCCACCACGACCTCGACCCCGTCGTCGGTGCGCACGACGCCGAGGTTGGGCTCGAGGGTGGTGAACGGGTAGTCGGCGATCTTGGGCTTCGCCGCCGAGATCACGGAGATCAGCGTCGACTTCCCCACGCTCGGGAAGCCGACGAGTGCCACGTCGGCGAGCAGCTTGAGCTCCATCCGCAGCCAGCGCTCCTCGCCGACCTCGCCCTGCTCGGCGAACGCCGGCGCCCGGCGCCGGTTGGACAGGAACTTGGCGTTGCCGCGCCCGCCGACGCCGCCCTCGGCGGCGAGGAAGCGGTCGCCGTGGCGGACCAGGTCGGCGAGCACCCGGCCGTCCTGGTCCTTGATCACGGTGCCCTCCGGCACGGGCACGATGATGTCCTCGCCCCGCCGGCCGTGGCGCTTCTTGCCCGAGCCGTGGGTGCCGTCGTCGGCGCGGCGGAACGGGTGGTCGCGGAAGGCGAGCAGGGAGGCCACGTTGTGGTCGGCCACCAGCCACACGTGGCCGCCGCTGCCCCCGTCGCCCCCATCGGGACCGCCCCGGGGGACGTGCGCCTCGCGACGGAACGACACCGAGCCGGCACCGCCGTCGCCGCCCTTGACGTGGAGGCCGCACTCGTCGACGAACTGGGACACGTCGACGACGATAGGGGTGTCGGTGGGGCGTGGGAGACTTCCCAGGTGGCCGCTGACGACCTCGAGCTCACCGAACGCGAGCGCCGCTGGGCCTCCACCATGGCCGGGCACCGGGCCGAGCGCGCCCCCGGCGACGTCCGCCACGCCCACGCCGACACGCACACCGTCGTCGGCGACGTCGAGCTGGCCACACGCGAGGTCCGGGAGGCCCGCGAGGACGACCTGCTCGCTCCCGGCGCCACCCGGTCGCAGGGCGCGGGCAACCGCTCGGTCGAGGAGGCGCCCGATGCGTGGCGCACCTGCTTCGAGCGCGATCGCGACCGCATCGTCCACGGCACGGCGTTCCGGCGGCTGGCGGGCAAGACCCAGGTCTTCGTCTTCCCCGACGACCACCAGCGCACCCGGCTCACCCACGCCCTCGAGGTCGCCCAGGTCGCCGTGTCGGTCGCCCGGGCGTGCCGGCTGAACACGACCCTCACCGAGGCCATCGCGTTGGGCCACGACTGCGGGCACGGACCCTTCGGCCACGCCTCCGAGGACGCGCTGGCACCGTACGTGGAGGGCGGGTACGACCACGCCACCTGGGGTGCCGACGTCGTGCTCACCCCCCTGAACCTGTGCGCGGAGACCCTCGACGGCATCCGCAACCACTCGTGGTCCCGACCGGCGCCGACCACGCCAGAGGGGGAGGTCGTCAGCTGGGCCGACCGCATCGCCTACCTGTGCCACGACTTCGAGGACGCCGTGCTCGCTGGGGTGGTCCGCCCCGACGAGCTGCCGGGGGTGGTGACCGAGCGCTGCGGCCGCGACCGCCGCCGCCAGCTCCACACGTTCATCGAGGCGCTGGCGACGACCACCGTCCGCACCGGCGTGGTCGGGATGGACGCCGACCACGCCGAGGCCCTCGCCGCGTTCCGCACCTTCAACTACGAGCGGATCTACCTGCGCGACGAGTCGCGGCGCCAGGCCCGGGTCGTCGAGCGGCTCCTCGGCGCGCTGGTCGAGTGGTACCGGGCCGATCCGACCCGGCTGGTGGCCGAGGGCCGCGTGCTCGGTGACGACGACGACGTCGAGCGCGAGGTCGTCGCTTTCGTCGGCGGCATGACCGACCGCTTCGCCCACGAGCGGGCGGTCAGGCACCTGGGCTGGGATCCGGCCGACCTCCCGGTCGGCCTGGAGACCATCGACCGCTGAGGCGGCCGCTACGGGTCGACCGGTGCGATCAGGTCGAGCCGCCGGGCGATGGTCACGGCCTCGAGGCGCGTGCTGGCGCCCAGCTTCCCGAGCACGGCGCGCACGTGGTTGCGGATCGTGTTCGGGCTGACGGCGAGGCGCGCCGCCATGTCGCGCGTGCCGACGCCGGCGCCCATCAGGGCGAGGACCTCCTGCTCGCGGGGCGTGAGCTCAGTCCGGTCGCGCGTCGTGCCGGGCGAGGTGCGCCGCACGAGCGCGGGCAGCAGCGGCGGGGCCACCACCGTCTGGCCGAGCGCCACCCGCAGCACGCCATCGACCAGCTCGTCCAGCCCCTGGGACTTGGCGAGGAAGCCCTGGGCGCCGTGGTCGAGGCACTCGAAGAGGGTCCGCTCGGTCGCCCACCCGGTGACGACCAGGATGCGCAGGCCGGGAACCTCGTCCCGGAGGTGCTCCAGCTGGTCGGCGATCTCGACGCCGTCGATGCGCAGGTCGGTGACCAGCACGTCGGGACGCTTGTCGGCGACGGCTCGCCGGGCCTGGTCGAACGTGGTGGCCACGGCCGCCACCTCCAGGCGCGGGTCGCGGTCGAGCGCCGCCTCCAGCGCCGTCGCCACCATCTCGTGGTCCTCGAGGACCACCACGCGCACGCGCCCCCTGGCCCCGTCACCGCCTGCCATCTGCACCTCGTCGTCCTCACCCGTGACGCCGGCGAGGGTACCCGAGGCGCGCCACTGGCGCAGAACGCGCCAGTTGTCCTGTCAGTCCAGAGGCAGGATGTCGACGAGCTTGCGGCCGTTGCGGGACCCGAACTTCACCGTGCCGTCGCTGGTCGCGAAGAGGGTGTCGTCGCCACCGCGGCCCACGTTGAGGCCGGGGTGGAACTTGGTGCCGCGCTGGCGCACGAGGATCGAACCGGCCGACACGACGGTGCCGTCGAACGCCTTGACGCCCAGGCGCTTGGATTCGGAGTCACGGCCGTTCCGCGTGGAACCGCCGCCCTTGGTCTTCGACATCTCGGGTACCTCTCGGGAGCCGGGCGATCAGCGGCTGATGCCGGTGATCTCGATCTGCGTGTACTTCTGGCGGTGACCCCAGCGGCGCCGGTTGTTCGACTTGTTCTTGTAGGTGAAGCCGTTGATCTTGGGGCCCTTGGCCTCGCCCACGATGCGGGCGGTGACGGCGGCGGTGCCCAGGGCGTCCGGGGTCGACAGGACCGTATCGCCGTCGACGACGAGCACGGGCCGCAGCTGGACGGACTCGCCCTCGGACCCGCCGAGGCGCTCGACCTCGAGGACGTCGCCTTCGGCGACCCGGTGCTGCTTCCCGCCGGTGGCGATGACTGCGTACATAGGGTTCGTCATCCTACGGTGGACCCGGAGAGGTGACCAACCTCAGGAGCGGAGCAGGTCGTCGTCGATGACGACCCCCCGCCCGCGGCAGGCCTCGCACTCCTCGGTGAAGCCGACGAGCAGCCCCTCGCCGATGCGCTTGCGGGTCATCTCGACGAGGCCGAGCTCGGAGATGTCGAACACCTGGGTGCGGGTCTTGTCCCGGGCCAGCGCCTCGCGCAGCACCCGACCCACGTCGTCGCGGTTCTTCTTCACCTCCATGTCGATGAAGTCGATCACGATGATCCCGCCGATGTCGCGCAGGCGCAGCTGGCGGGCGATCTCCTCGGCCGCCTCGAGGTTGTTCTTGTAGACGGTGTCCTCGAGGGAGTCCGTGCCGACGTTCTTGCCGGTGTTGACGTCGATGACCGTCAGGGCCTCGGTGTGCTCGATGATGAGCGACCCGCCCGACGGGAGCCAGACCTTGCGGTCGAGGGCCCGGTGGAGCTGCTCGTGGATGTGGTAGCGCTCGAACAGCGGGAGCTGCTCGGCGGCGGGGTCGTAGTGCTGCACCCGGTCGGCGAGCGCCGGCGTGATGCCCGAGACGTACTCGTCGACCTCCTTGTAGAGCGCCTCGTCGTCGATCACCACGGCCCGGTAGTCCTTGGAGAACTCCTCGCGGATGACCCGGACCGCCATGTCCGGCTCCCGGTAGAGCAGCGTCGGGGCCTGGGAGCGGGACGCGAGGTCCTCGATGCGGTCCCAGAGCGCGACGAGGCGCTTGACGTCGTTCTCGATCTCCTCGGTGGTGACGTCCTCGGCGGCGGTGCGCACGATCACTCCGTGCTGGGCCGGCTTGACGCCGTCGAGGATCCGCCGGAGCCGCTTGCGCTCGTTGTCGGGCAGGCGCTTGGAGATGCCGTAGGTCGACGAGTTCGGCACGAGCACGACGAAGCGGCCGGGGAGGCTGACCTCCTGGGTCAGCCGGGCACCCTTCACGCCGATGGGGTTCTTGGTGACCTGGCAGATGATGGTCTGCTTCGGCCTGAGGACGTCCTCGATCTTGGGTCGCTCGCCGCCCTCGACCTCGTCGGGGTCGTAGGTGACGTCGTTCCGGTACAGCACGGCGTTCTTCGGAGTGCCGATGTCGACGAACGCGGCCTCCATGCCGGGCAGCACGTTGGCGACCCGGGCCAGGTAGATGTTGCCGTGGATCTGGGAGACGTCGTCGGCCGGCCGGGCGACGTAGTGCTCGATCAGCTCCCGGCCCTCGAGGATGGCGATCTGGGTGGCCTGCTCGGTGCGGTGCACGGCCATGAGGTAGCGCCCGACAGGCTTGCCGTCGCGGTGCGTGCCCCGCCGGGCCTCGAGCTGGGCCTCGTCGAGGGTGACGGCGTCGATCTCGGTGTCGAGCTCCACCGGCGTCGGCGCGGTGCCACCGCTGCCGCCCCGGTTGCGGTTGCGACCGCCGCGCCGGCGGCGGCGTCGTCCGGACCGGCTGGGCGACGAGCCGTCGCTGTCGGAGTCGGCCGCGCGCGGCGCCTCCCGCCGGTCTCCGATCTGGGGCTTGCGGGGCGCGACGTCCCCGGAGGCGCCGGGGCGCTCAGCGGCGGATCGAGCGCCCTCCGGGCGCTGGTCCGGCGATGTCGACGACCCGGGTGGGGTGTCGGCCATGGTGGTGGTCCCTTCTCATGACGCACGCGCCTGGGCGTGCCCGGTCGACAGGCGGGCGATGCCGGTGCCCACGGGAGGCAACGCCTCCAGGGGCACCGGTTCGCACCGGACGCCGTCGACCATCGTCCACTGGTGGAGCCGGAGCACCCGGCCCTCCTCGAGCGTCGGTTCGACCGCGGCGAGCAGCTCGGCCGGGCGGACCGCACGGGGGTGCGTGCCCAGCTCGGCGTGCAGCAGCGTCCCGGTCGGGCGCCACTCGGCGGCCGGCGGGAGCTCGTCGGGATCGGCGACTCGGAGGGTGAGCACGTTGGGGCGGACGTCGTCGGTGACGGCCTTGCCCTTCCGCGTCCGGGTGACCGGGAGCTCTTCGGCGGCGAGGGCGCGCTCGACCAGGTCGTGCGCCCGCGCCGGTTCGAGGGCCGGCACGTCGAGGAGCCACGAGCAGGAGACGACGGCCTCCTGCAGGCTCGGTGTGGTGCCGGGGTCGACGCGCGCGATCGCCTGGACGGTCATGCCGGGCGGGAGCGTCGGGGTCACGAGCGGGGCGAGCACGCCGAGGTCGATCGCGCCCGAGTCGAGGGACCCGGGCTCGAGGTCGACGTCGAGGTACTCGCCGCAGGACTCGTGGGCGGTGGCCAGGGCGAGGCCGAAGGCGAGCCGGGGCCGGGGCGAGAAGCCCTCGCTGTAGGCCACGGGCAGCCGGCTCCGGCGCAGGCTGCGCTCCCACACGCGGGCCACGTCGCGGTGGGAGGTGAAGCGGACCCGACCGAGCTTGTCGAAGCGGATCCGCATCCGATCGTTGCGAGGCGCGTTCACGCGAGCCCTTCGGGTTCGATGGCGGACCCGGCAGCGCCTCGTCCGCCCACGGCCGCGCCCTGGGGGATGCGGGGCGTCAGTGCCACGGGCACGGTGTGGCCGCCGGCGAGGTCCACACCCGTGCCCTGGCTGCCGCCAGCGGGCGGGGTGGCCGAGGCGACGATGTGCTCGATCGAGTAGCCGGTGCAGGCGCCGCAGTCGTAGCAGGGGGTCCAGCGGCAGTCGGGCAGGCCGACCTCGGCCAGCGCGTCCTGCCAGTCCATCCAGAGGAAGTCCTTGTGCAGGCCGGCGGAAAGGTGGTCCCAGGGCAGGACCTCGTCCTCGGTGCGGTGCCGGTGGATGTACCAGTCGGGGTCGAGGCCGCACTCGGCCATGGCGTCGAGCCACAGCGTCTCGTCGAAGTGCTCGCCCCACTCCTGGAACACGCCGCCGCGCCGCCACACGAGCTCGAGGACCCGGCCGAGGCGGCGGTCACCGCGCGACAGCAGTCCCTCGATGACCGAGGCCCGGGGGTCGTGCCACTTGAGCTGCACGCCGCCCATCTTGCGGGTGGCGTCCTTGAGCAGGTCGATCTTGCGGCGAAGCTCTTCCTCGGTGTTCTGCCCGAACCACTGGAACGGCGTGAAGGGCTTGGGCACGAAGCCGCCGACGCTCACGGTGACGCTCGGGTTCTTGTGGTGCTCCCGGCCGAGCTCGACGCAGCTCTTCGCCAGCTCGGCGATGCCGAGGGTGTCCTCGTCGGTCTCGCTGGGCAGGCCGGTGAGGAAGTACAGCTTCATGCGCCGCCAGCCCTGGGAGTACGCCGAGCCGACGGCGCCGTACAGGTCCTCGTCGCGGATCAGCTTGTTGATGACCTGGCGCATCCGCCACGTGCCCGCCTCGGGGGCGAAGGTGAGGCCGGTGCGGCGGGCGTTCTGGATCTTGTTGGCGAGCCCGACCGTGAACGCGTCGACCCGGAGCGAGGGCAGCCCGAGGGTGATCGGCTGGGCGCTGCCCGTGTCGAGCTCCATGACGTCCTGCACCGTCTGCTCGATGCCGGAGAAGTCAGCGGTGGACAGGCTGGTGAGGGTGACCTCGTCGTAGCCGGTGCGCTTGAGGCCGGCGTCGATCATCGAGCGGACCTGCTCGGCCGGCCGCTCGCGGACCGGACGGGTGATCATGCCCGCCTGGCAGAACCGGCAACCCCGGGTGCAGCCCCGGAAGACCTCGACGTTCAGGCGGTCGTGCACGACCTCGGTGAGCGGCACCAGCTGCTGCTTGGGGTACGGCCAGTCGGCGAGGTCGGCGATGGTGCGCTTCTCGACCCGCTCCGGCACGTCGGGGAACCGGGGGGTGACCTCGGCAAGGAACGGCCCGTCGTAGGCGACCTCGTACAGCGACGGCACGTACACGCCCTCGATGCGGGCGAGCGCCCGCAGCACGTTGGGGCGCGACCCCGCCCCCTTGCCCTCGGCGCGCCAGTCGCGCAGCACGTCGGTGATCTCGCCGATGACCTCCTCCCCGTCGCCCAGGACGACGACGTCGACGAAGTCGGCGAGCGGCTCGGGGTTGTAGGTGCAGTGCCCGCCGACGACGACCAGCGGGTGGGTCTCGTCACGCTCGCCGCTGCGGACCGGCACGCCGGCGAGGTCGACGCAGTTCAGGACGTTCGTGTACGTCAGCTCGGCCGACAGGTTGAAGGCGATCGCGTCGAAGTCGGCCGCCGACGTGTGGGTCTCGACCGAGAAGAACGGGATGCGCTCGCGCCGCATGATCGCCTCGAGGTCGCCCCAGACCGCGTAACCCCGTTCGGCGAAGGCGTCGTCGCGCTCGTTGAGGATCTCGCGCAGGATCTGCAAGCCCTGGTTGGGCAGCCCGATCTCGTAGGTGTCCGGGTAGCAGAGCAGCCAACCCACCTTGTGGGGAGCACGCGTCGCGGCTTCGGCGCCGTCCTCGAGGCCGATGTAGCGGGCCGGCTTCGCCACCTTCGCCAGGTGCGGCTCGAGGGCGGGCCAGACGCTCGTGGACCCCGTGGCGGCGCGACTCGAGGTGCAGGAGGGGTTCGTCGGCGCGGCGGACACGGTCCGGCCAGGCTACCGGAGACCTCCGTCACCTCCCCGATCGGGCCGTCCGTGGCAGCGTGCCCGACCGCGCTCTTCGCCACCTGGGGATCGAGCGGCACCTGCTCGAGGCGTCGGAGCGGCACCTCGACGCCCTGCGCTGGTGGATCGAGCTGCACAAGCGGTTCCGGCCGCTGCTCCACCCCGAGTCAGCCGTGCTCGTCCACCTCACCGGAGGGTCAGGTGAAGCGGCGCATGTGCACGCTCTGCACCAGGCCGAGGCCGGCGAAGAGCGCGATGGTGCTCGACCCGCCGTAGCTGACGAAGGGCAGGGGGATGCCGGTGATCGGCATGATCCCCATGGTCATGCCGGCGTTCTGGAAGATCTGGAACACGAGCATCGACAGCACCCCGACGCAGAGCAGCACGCCGAGGTGGTCGCGGGAGAGCTGGGCGATGCGCCAGATGCGCCAGACCACCACCGCGAACAGCAGCAGCATGGTGGCCGACCCGAGGAACCCGAGCTCCTCCCCCACCGCCGTGAAGATGAAGTCGGTGTGCTGCTCGGGGACGATGCCGAGCTGGGTCTGGGTGCCGTTGAAGAGGCCCTTGCCCACGACGCCACCCGACCCGATGGCGATCTTGGACTGGTTCAGGTTGTAGGCCTCGGCCTGCAGCCCGGCGTTCGGGTTGAGGAACACGGTGAGGCGATCGGTCTGGTAGTCCTGGAGGAACCCGGAGCTGAGCAGGCCGACCACCGCGGTCAAGCCCGCCAGGGTGAGGGCGGCGAGGTGCTTGGCCCGCACGCCGGCGGCCACGAAGACGCCCATGGCGATGGCGACCAGCACCATCGCCGTCCCGGGGTCGGGTTGCAGCATGATCAGGACCAGCGGGATCCCGGGCACGGCCAGCAGCACGCCGAGACGACGGACGTCGAGATCGTTGCCGAAGTGGGCGCCGAGGGACGCCAGGCCGATGATCACGGCGATCTTGGCGAACTCCGAGGGCTGGAGCTGGATCGGGCCGAGCTGGAACCAGGCCTGGGCGCCGTTGACCTCGGTGCCCATCGGGGAGATCACGCCGAGCAGCAGGAGGCACACGGCGATGTAGAAGATCGGCGCCCAGTCGCGGAAGCGCCGGTAGTCGGCCATGGTGACGAGCGCCATGGTGGTGACGCCGGCAGCGACGAAGGCCAGGTGGCGCTCGAGCACGGCGGTGTCGGCGTTGACGCGCGTCGACGAGTACACCATGAGCGTCCCGATGAGCGCGATGAGCACCACCGAGCCGAACAGGAGCAGGTCGACGTGGCGCCACGGTGCGGCCGGGTTGCGGCGCATGGAGGCGGCGCGAGTGGTCCCGGGCCAGCGGCCGGCGAAGGACTCCATCAGTCGCTCCCCCCCTCGGCGATGCCGTCGAGCCGGGACACCGGGCTGTCCAGCGGAACGGACCGGTCGCCCTCGGCGTCGGGGGGCGGCGGTTCCACGAGTCCCCCGCCGGGCTGGATCACCGGCATCGGGGCGATCCCGGCGAACACGTCGAAGAGCGCCCGGGCGACGGGAGCGGCGGCCGTGCCGCCGAAGCCGGACTCCTCGAGCACGATGGCGACGGAGTACTGCGGGTCGTGGGCCGGTCCGAAGGCGGCGAACAGCGCCGAGTCGGCCTTGTTGTTGACCTGGGCGGTACCGGTCTTGCCGGCGATGGGGAACGTGTCGTTGGGGAAGCCGTCGAAGGTCGCCAGCGCGGTGCCCCCCTCGCGGGTGGTGACGCCGATCAGCCCGTCGAGCATCGCCTGGCGGTGCGCGGGATCGATCTCCACCCGGCCGTTGATCCGTGGCTCGAACGCCCGCTTCACCGAGTCCGGGTCCCCGCTGCGGGTGACCTTCAGGGCGATGTTCGGGGCGAAGCGGGTGCCGCCGTTGGCGAAGGTGGCGTAGGCGTTGGCCAGCTGGAGCGGGGTCGCGGCGACCTCGCCCTGGCCGATGGCCATGTTCACGTTCGAGCCCGTGTACCACTCCCGCTCCAGGAACACGCCCGGGTTGGCGTCGTACTGGTCCTTGCGCTGCTGGGGCGTCGGGATGCGGCCGTCCTGCTCCGACGGGAGCGGGATGCCGGTCTCCTGGTCGAACCCGTACTGGCGGATGACCTCCTGCATGCCTTCCTCGCCCAGTCGACCACGGGCGTTCCAGAAGTCAGCGCCGATGCTGTAGAAGTACACATCCGACGACACCGTCATCGCCCGGCGCATGTCGACCGAGCCGTACGGCTTGGAGCCGGCGTTGCGGAAGGTGCACCGCTGGCCGCTGCACCCCTCGATGGTGAAGCTGCCCCGATCGACGATCGTCTGCTCCGGAGTGCGGAGTCCGGACACCATCGCCGCCATGCCGGTGAACAGCTTGAACGTCGAGCCCGGGGCGTACTCGCCCTGGATGGCCCGGTTGAAGATCGGCTTGTCGGCGGCATCGGAGGTCAGGTGCTGGTACCGCTCCGAGGAGATGCCGTTGACGAAGTCGCCCGGGTCGTACACCGGGTAGCTCGCCATCGCCAGCACCTCCCCGTCGCGCGGGTCGGTGACGACGACGGAGCCCGCATTGCCGCGGTTGGGCAGGTTTTCCCCGGAGACGGGCCGGTTGCGGGCGTCCTCGAGGGCCTGGACCAGGAGGTCCTCGGCGAGGGCCTGGGTCTCGATGTCGATGGTCAGCCAGACGTCGTCGCCGGGGATGGGGGGGGTCGAGAGGTCTTCGAGGATGCGCACGGGGACCCCGAAGGCGTCGACCTCGTACACGGTCTGCCCCGGCATCCCCCGCAGGTCGTCCTCGTAGATCCGCTCGATGCCGGTCTTGCCGATCTTGTTCCCGCGGATGTACGTCTTCGGCTTCCCCTGGCGCTCCTCGAGCTCCTCGTCGTTGATCTCGCCGACGTAGCCGATGACGTGGGCGGCCCGGGTCCCGAACGGGTAGCGGCGGACGGCGACGCGCTCGACCGCCACGGCCGGGAAGTCGTCGCCGTGCTCCTCGACGTAGATCTTGAGCTCCTCGGTGACGTCCTCGGCGACGGGTACCGGGGCGTAGCGGGAGTAGCGGACATCGTCGACGCGTGCCTGGAGCTGCTCTGCCGTCACCGGGGTGCCGTAGCGGGTCAGCTCCTCGGCGAGCTCCCGCAGCATCGAGCGGCGCTCCCGCTCGTCGAGGTCGGCGAAGCGGACCCGGTCGACGGTGACGACCGTCGACACCCGGTTGTCGACGAGGACCGTGCCGTCGCGGTCGAGGATCCGGCCGCGCGGGGCCTCGACCTGCACGACCCGGAGCCGGTTGGCCTCGGCCGCCTCGGTGAAGGTCTCCGATGTCATCACCTGCAGGTACCAGAGCCGGGCGAACAGGGCGACGAACAGGGAGATCGACACCACGGCGAGGATGCCGAGGCGCAGGCGGGGCGATTCCATGCGCTGGCTCATCGCAGGCCTCGCATCGACGGCGTCAGCATGCGATCGGGGGCCGCCTTCTCGATCCACCGGGCCACGAGCAGGGCGGGGAAGGCGAGCAGCGTGTTGAGGACCGAGGTCACGAGCACGATGCGGGGCAGGTTCGGGACGCGGAACTGCTGGCCCACGAGCTGGCCCAGGATCACGAAGAACACGACGCCCACCGCCGAGGCGACGAAGGTGACGAGCACCGGGATCCAGGGCGCCGACCGCAGCACCCCGTCGTGGACGAGGCCGACCACGTACCCGACCGCCAGGTAGGTGAGTGACGACAGCCCGAACGGGCTGAGCAGGACGAGGTCCATCGCCACACCGGCGATGAACCCCACGGCCGCGCCGCGCTGGGGCCCGCCGGCCATGCCGGCGGCGACGGCGAGCAGGAGGAGCAGGTCCCCCGTCTCCCCGAAGGGGCGCAGGTCGGCGAGCCAGGTCGTCTGCACGGTCAGCACGACGACGACGACGAGGGAGAGGCGGGCGGCGCGGAGCATCTACTCGACAGGCGTGGTGAGCACGACGGAGACGAAGCTGAGCTGGTCGAGGTCGGCGAGGGGTTCGACGAACACCTCGAGGGTCAACCCACCGTTCGCCTCGCGCGTCCGGGTCACCTTCCCGACCGGGATCGACGCGGGGAACGAGGAGCGCTCGTCGATGCCAGAGGTGGTGACGATCTCGAGGGACGGCAGGTCGGCGTCGGGCTCGCCCGGCTCGATGCCGGTGTCGACCAGGAGGTCGCGCCGCGCCCCCTGTCCGGACGCGGTGCCGAAGCGCTGGCTGGTGACGAACCGGACGCCGACCCGGAACTCGGGATCGGTCACCAGCTGCACGGAGGCCGAGCCCTCGCCGGCGTCGACGACGGTGCCGACCAGCCCGCCGAGGGAGCGGCCGGCGCCGACCACCACCGGCATGCCGACGCGGATGCCGGCCCGGGTGCCCTTGTCGATGCCGATGACGTGGGAGAACGAGCTCGCCGGGCGCTGGACGACGCGAGCGGTGGCGGAGCTGAGGTCTCCCACCCAGGGGATGTCGACCTGCTGCACCAGCTCGTCGTACTGCACGGCGATGTCGGCGTTGCGGGACAGGTCGCCCTCGAGCTCGTCGACCCGGGCCTGCAAGCGCTCGTTCTCCGCCGCGAGGTCGTCGTAGGTGGTGATGCCGTTCCACGTGTTCTGGAAGGGCGTCGCCACGAGGTCGGCAGCGCCCTGCAACGGGCTCAGCGCCGAGCCGACCGACCGGCGGGCATCACCGAGGAAGCCGACCCCGCGGAAGTCGAGGGTGAGCACGGTGACCGACGTGAGCACGAGCAGCAGGATGGTGAGCCTCGACCGACCGCCGCGACGGGGCCCGGTCATGGCCATGGGTGGCCCTCGCACATGGGCGGATCAGTGTTCGGCCGGGTTGTTGAACAGCACGTCCTTCAGGGCGTCGAACTCCTCGAGCGCGAGGCCCGAACCGAAGGCGACGGCGTGCAACGGGTCGTTGGCGATGACGATGGGCATGCCGGTCTCGTGCTCGAGGCGAGCGTCGAGGCCGTGCAGGAACGCGCCGCCGCCGGCCAGCACGATGCCCTTCTCCATGATGTCGGCCGCCAGCTCGGGCGGCGTCTTGTCGAGGGTCACCTTCACGGCGTCGACGATGGCCGTCACCGGCTCGTCGATGGCCTCGCGGATCTCCTCGGTGGAGGTGACGATGGTCTTCGGGAGCCCGGTGATGAGGTCGCGCCCGCGGACCTCGGCGTAGAGCTCCTCCTCGAGCGGCCACGCCGAGCCCATGCCCATCTTGATCTCCTCGGCTGCCCGCTCGCCGATGGCCAGGGAGTACTCCTTCTTGATGAACTGGATGATGGCGTCGTCCAGCTCGTCGCCTGCGACGCGCACCGACTGGCTGGCCACGATGCCGCCGAGTGAGATGACGGCGACCTCGGTGGTGCCCCCGCCGATGTCGACGATCATGTTCCCGGTGGGCTCCTGCACGGGCAGCCCGGCGCCGATGGCCGCAGCCATGGGCTCCTCGATGATGTGGGCCGGCTTGCGGGCCCCGGCGAACTCGGCGGCCTCGAGGACGGCCCGCTGCTCGACGCCGGTGATGCCCGACGGCACGCAGATGACCATGCGCGGCTTGGCCCAGCGGCGCTGGTGCACCTTCTGGATGAAGTAGCGCAGCATCTTCTCGCAGATCTCGAAGTCGGAGATCACGCCGTCCTTGAGCGGGCGGATCGCCTGGATGTGCGAGGGCGTGCGGCCGATCATCCGCTTGGCCTCGGCGCCCACGGCGAGCGGGCGGCCGTCGCGCACGTTGACCGCGACCACGGACGGCTCGTCGAGCACGATGCCGCGGCCGCGCACGTACACCACCGTGTTGGCGGTGCCGAGGTCGACGGCCATGTCGCGGCCCATCAGTGAGGTGAAGACGTTCTCGGACATCGTTCCCGATTCCGTCGAGGGGACCTAGCGCGCTGGATCAGCGACCGGTGAGGGTACCGGAAGGCCCCAGGCTAGACCTCCGTCACCGAACCGCAACAGTCGGGGCTGCTACAGCGACGGAAACCAGAGACCGATCTCGCGCTGGGCGGACTCGTGGGAGTCGCTGCCGTGGACGAGGTTCTCGCTGGTCGTGGTGGCGAAGTCGCCCCGGATCGAGCCCGGCTGGGCGTCGTCGACGCTGGTCTTGCCGATCAGCGTCCGGCAGATCGAGAACGTGTTGTCGGCCGGGCCCTCGACGACCATCGCCATGACCGGCCCGCGGGTGAGGAACTCGACCAGCTCACCGAAGAACGGCTTGTCCCGGTGCTCGTCGTAGTGGGCCTCGGCGAGCTCGCGGTCGGCGGTGCGCAGCTCGGCGGCCACCAGGGTGAGGCCCTTGCGCTCCACCCGGGCGATGATCTCGCCCACCAGGCCCCGCTCGACGGCGTCGGGCTTGCACATCACGAAGGTCCGGTTCACGGGCCGGGACGGTAGCGGCCGTCAGCGGGGCGCCCGGAATCCGAGGCCGCGCAGCGCGGTGCGGGCGGCGCCGGCCACGTACGTCGACCCGGTCACGAGCAGCGCCTCGTCGGGACCGAGCAGGTCGACCGCCCTCCGGATGGCATCGCCGGTCGAGTCGACGACGCGCACCTCGGGGGTCCAGCCGTCGTGCTCGCCGACCGCCCGCCCGACGGCGGCCGCGACCTCGCCGGCGGGGACGGAGCGCGGCGACTCGGCGGTGGTGCAGACCACCCGGCGGGGTCGCAGGGCGAGCAGCGGCCCCAGGGTGGCGTCGGGGTCCCGGCCCGCGAGCATCCCGACCACCAGGGTGAGGCCGCCCTCGGGGTGGAACTCGGCGGTGATGGCGTCGGCCAGCGCCTGGGTGCCGTCAGGGTTGTGGGCCATGTCGACGATGATCAGCGGCGAGCGCTCGAGCACCTCGCAGCGACCGGGCGCCTCCACGCTGCGCAGCGCCTCCTGCACCACGTCCCGGTCGAGCGCCCGCCCGAAGAACGCCTCGACGGCCGCCACGGCGCAGGCCGCGTTGCCGACCTGGTGGGCGCCGTGGAGCGGCAGGTACAGCTCCTCGAGCCGGGAACCCGGGGTGTAGAGGTCGAGGTGGCGACCGCCGAGGGCCACCAGCGAGCGGCGGACGCCGAAGTGCTCGTCCCGAACCCAGTGCAGTGCGCCCCCCTCGGCCCGGAAGACCTCGACGAGCTCGGGGTCGCTCTCCCCGACGATCACCGCGCTGCGGTCCTCGATGATCCCGGCCTTCTCCTCGGCGATGGCCCGCCGCCAGTCGCCTTGGAAGTCGGTGTGGTCGCCCCCGATGTTGGTGATCACGGCGACGTCGGCGTGGGCGACGTTGGTCGCGTCGTAGCGGCCGAGCATCCCGACCTCGAGGACCACCACCTCGACCGCCTCTCGGGCGAACCAGGTGAACGCGGCGGCGGTGAGCAGCTCGAAGTACGACGGCCGCTCCGGGAAGAGCGGCTCCAGCGCGGCCACCTCGCCCACGACCTCGGCGAAGTCGGCCTCGGAGATCGGCTCGGCGTTGCGCCGGATGCGTTCGGTGATCGACTCGAGGTGGGGGCTCGCGTACGTGCCGGCGGTCAGGCCGTGCGCGCCCAGCAGCGCGGTGATGATGCGGGCTGTGGAGCCCTTGCCGTTCGTGCCCGTGACGTGGATGACGGGCGCCGCCAGGTGGGGGTCGCCGAGCACGTCGACGATCCCCCGCATGCGCTCGAGCGAGAGGCCGTGGACGGCGCCGGCGCGAGGGCCGTCCTTCGTGGCCTCGAGGTTGATGTGCTCGTCGAGGTACGCGAGCGCGCCGGTGAGGTCCACGGGGGCGGTGGGGCGGCGAGCCGGTCGCTACGAGGCGGCGCGCTTGGGGCGCTCGGCCTTGGTGTCCCGCGGGACGATGGTGGGGTTGGCCCGGGCGTGGACCACCTCGACGTCGATGACGACCTTGCCCACGTCGGTGCGGCTCGGGATGTCGTACATGATGTCGAGCAGCACCTCCTCGAGGATCGCCCGCAGGCCGCGGGCGCCGGTCCCGCGCAGGAGGGCGAGGTCGGCCACGGCGTCGAGGGCCTCCTGGGTGAACTCCAGGTCCACGTCCTCGTAGCTGAAGATCTTCTGGTACTGCTTCAGCAGGGCGTTGCGGGGCTCGGTGAGGATCTCGATGAGCGCCTCGCGGTCGAGGTGGTTGACGGCGCCGATCACCGGGAGGCGGCCGATGAACTCGGGGATCAGCCCGAACTTCACCAGGTCCTCGGGGCGGACCTCCTGCAGCAGGTCGCTGATGTCGCGGTCGTTGCCCTGGCGGATCTCGGCAGCGAAGCCGACGCCGGTGCGCCCGAGGCGGGACTCGATCAGCCGCTCGAGGCCGGCGAACGCCCCGCCGCAGATGAACAGGATGTTCGACGTGTCGATCTGGATGAACTCCTGGTGGGGGTGCTTGCGCCCGCCCTGGGGCGGCACCGACGCCTGCGTGCCCTCGAGGATCTTGAGCAGCGCCTGCTGCACGCCCTCACCCGAGACGTCGCGCGTGATCGAGGGGTTCTCGCTCTTGCGGGCGACCTTGTCGATCTCGTCGATGTAGATGATCCCGGTCTCGGCCTTCTTCACGTCGTAGTCGGCGGCCTGGATCAGCTTGAGCAGGATGTTCTCGACGTCCTCGCCCACGTAGCCGGCCTCGGTGAGGGCGGTGGCGTCGGCGATGGCGAAGGGCACCTTGAGCATCCGGGCCAGGGTCTGGGCCAGGAACGTCTTGCCCGAGCCGGTGGGGCCGAGCAGGAGGATGTTCGACTTGGCGACCTCGACGTCGTCGTGGACGGTGTGGTGCCCGAACTGGATGCGCTTGTAGTGGTTGTAGACGGCGACCGAGAGGATCTTCTTCGCGTCGACCTGGCCGACGATGTACTCCTCGAGGAAGTCGAAGATCTCGCGGGGCCGGGGCAGCTCGTCGAAGGACAGGTCCGAGGACTCGGCCAGCTCCTCCTCGATGATCTCGTTGCAGAGATCGATGCACTCGTCGCAGATGTAGACGCCGGGACCGGCGATCAGCTTCTTGACCTGCTTCTGCGACTTGCCGCAGAAGCTGCACTTGAGGAGCTCGCCCCCGTCTCCGAACTTGGCCACCCCTACCGAACCCCCCGGTCTCAGTTGGCCCGGATCGGACCCGTCGTGTCGGCGAGCGCGCGCCGGCTGATCACCTCATCGATGATGCCGTACTCGAGCGCCTCCGGCGCGGTCATGACGAAATCCCGGTCGGTGTCCTTCTCGATCTTCTCGATCGGCTGACCGGTGTGCTCCGACAGGATCTGGTTGAGCAGGTCCTTCATGCGCATGATCTCGCGGGCCTGGATCTCGATGTCGGTGGCCTGGCCTCCACCGCGACCCCAGGGCTGGTGCAGCAGGATCCGGGCGTGGGGCAGGGCGAGTCGCTTGCCGGGCGTGCCGGCGGCGAGGAGCACGGCGGCGGCCGAGGCGGCCTGGCCGTAGCAGATCGTGTTCACGTCGTTCTTGATGAACGAGAGCGTGTCGTAGATGGCGAACAGGGCCGTGATGTCGCCGCCCGGGCTGTTGATGTAGATGCTGATGTCCTTGTCGGAGTTCTCCGACTCGAGGTGCAGCAGCTGGGCGCAGATGAGGTTGGCGATGCCGTCGTCGATCGGCGTGCCCAGGAAGATGATGTTCTCCTTGAGCAGGCGGGAGTAGAGGTCGTAGGCCCGCTCGCCCCGGTTGGTCGACTCGACGACCGTGGGGACGAGGTAGTTGCGGACCACGCTCGAATGCTGGGCCACCTGCTCCGGGTTCATTCGGCGTCGCCTTCTTGGTCGTGATCGGTCTCGTGGTCGTGGTCGTGGTCGTACAGGCTGCGGTCGACCGGGTTCCCGTGCTCGTCGACGATCTCGACGTGCTCGAGCAGCCACTCCAGCGCCTTGCGCTTGGTGATGTCGGATCGTACCGCAGGGATCTGGTCGTTCCGCTCCAGCTGCAGGCGGACCTTGGCCGGCTTCTCGCCCACCCGCTCGGCGACCGACTCGATCTCCGCGTCGAGCTCCTCGTCGGAGCACTCGATGCGCTCGGCGGCGGCCACGGCCCGCAGCCCGAGGTCGACCCGGGAGGAGGTCGCCGCGGCCTCGCGCAGCTCGTCGACGAGCTGCTCCTGCGTGCGGCCGGTCATCATCAGGTACTGCTCGAGGCGCAGGCCCTGGGCCTGCAGGCGCATGGCGAGGTCCTGGAGCCGGTTGTTGAGCTCGAGGCTCACGAGCGCCTCGGGCAGCTCGACGTCGACGAGCCCGGCGAGGGCCTGGCCGACCTTCTCCTGCAGCTCGTGGGCGCCCTGGGCCTTGCGGACCTCGACCATGCGGGTGCGCAGGTCGTGCTCGAGCTCCTCCACCGTCTCGAAGTCGGAGTTCTCGGCCGCCCACTCGTCGGTGAGCTCGGGCAGGACCTTGGCCTTGACCGCCTTGACCGTGATGTCGAAGTGGAGCTGGCGCTCCTCGTCCTCGTCGGGGTGGGTCGCGTCGAAGGAGAGCTCGTCGCCCGCCTTCGCGCCCCGCAGGTGCTCGTCGACCTCCGGGGTGATGATCCCGGAGCCGACCTCGTAGGAGTAGTCGTCGGTGGTGAGGCCGTCCTGCTCCTCGCCGTCGAGCGTCCCGACGATGTCGATGACCACGGTGTCGCCCTCGGCCGCCGGACGGTCGACGACCTCGACGGTGGCGCCGAGGCTGCGCATCCGGTCGATCTGGGTGCTGATCTCCTCGTCGGTGGGCTCCGGCGAGGGCATGGTGACCTGGAGGCCGTCGTAGCCCGGGACCGTGACGACGGGACGCACCTCGACGACGGCCTCGAAGGCGACAGGACCGTCCTCCTGGCCGTCGGTGATCTCGAGCTCGGGGGCGGCGATGACGTCGACCTCGTGCTCGGTGACCGCGTCGGCGTAGTAGCGGGGCAGGGCCTCGCGCAGGGCCTCCTCGCGGGCGACCGCGGTGCCGAGGCGGGCCTCGAGCAGCTTGCGGGGCGCCTTGCCGCGCCGGAAGCCGGGCAGGTTGACCTCCTGGGCGATGCGCTTGAAGGCGGCGTCGATGTCCTTTTCGAACTCGGTCTCGTCGATCGAGACGGACACCTTCACCTTGTTGCCCTCGAGGGCCTCGACGGACGAGTTCATGCGGTTGACCAGCTCCTGGGTCCGGGGCGTGCGCAGCGGGCAGCCGAGTGTACCGACGGCCTCCGGGGCCGGACGCATGCCGCCACGCCCGCCCTCGACGCCGCGCCGAGCCCGGCGGAGCGAGGAGGCATGACGGACCGACTCGTCCGGTGAGCCCGAAATGACCCGAAGAGGCCATTCAACTGCGGGGCCGCTCCCGCCGATGCTGGAGGACATGACGACGCTCGCGGACCCCGTCCGCGCCCCCCGCGCCGCCTGGTCGCGCCGCATCGCGGCGACCGCAGGCATCACCCTCGGCCTCCTGGCGGGCCTCGCGCCCGCCGTCGCCGCACCGTCCACCGAGGAGCCCCCGCCGACCGGCTGGATCGACGCGCCGGGCCTGACCCTGCTCGTCGGCGCCCAGACGCCGCCCTCGGGCGCCCTCGACGCCCCGACGCTCGACGGCGACGGGCACGCCGACGCCGCGCCGGGAGCCGCCGTCACCGGGACCGTCACCGCGACGACGGGGAGCAGCGTCTTCACTGCACCGCCGAACACCGACTTCGTGCTCGACTTCGACGCCACCGTCGACCCCGGCACCCGGCAGGTCGTCACCGCCGCCGCCGGCATCTGGTCGGCCGCCCTCGAGGTGCGGGTGCCGATCGAGGTCGACGTGACGATGGAGCCGATGGCGCCCGGCATGCTCGGCGCCGCCGGCCCGGTCCGGGCGTTCTACGGCCAGCCGTCGTTCCCGGCCCGCGACGTGCTCTACCCCGCCGCCCTGGCCAACCAGCTGGCCGGGCGCGACCTCGACCCCGGCGTCGCCGACATCGCCATGGAGCTGTCGTCGTCGATGACGTGGGACCGCTCGATCGACGGCAGCACGCCGACCGCCCAGTCCATGCTGTCGGTGGCGGTGCACGAGCTCGGCCACGGCGTCGGGCACACCAGCTGGGTCCGGTCGACCACGTCGGGGTGGGCCGTGAACTACCTCCGCGACGGCCTGACCCTGGCGACGCCCTACGACCGGCTCGTCGCCACCTCCACCGGCACGCCGATCACGTCGCTCGGCGATGCCGCCGTCACCGCCGCCGTCACCGCGCCGCTGCGCTGGAACGGCTCCCGGGGTCGCACCGCCAACGGGGGGATCCACCCGGCCCTCTACAGCCCCGCGACGTTCGAGGTCGGCTCCTCGGTCGGCCACCTCGACGAGGCCACGTTCCGCTCGGAGGTGATGACACCGTTCCTCGGCCCCCGCGAGGTCCACACGACGGTGCCGCCCATCACCCGGGCGATGCTGGTCGACATCGGCTGGACCCTGCAATCGGCGACGACCACCACCACGACGACCACCAGCACCCCGACGTCGACCTCGACGGGCACGGCCCCGACCGCACCGCTCACCGCGGCCCAGCGATCCACCGCCTTCGTGCAGGCCGTGGTCCAGGACTTCCTCGGCCGGCCAGCCACGGCTGCGGAGATCACCCGCTGGCGCGATCACCTCCTCGCCGGTGGCAGCCGGGACGCCGTGACCCGGGCCTTCGCCTTCTCCGACGAGTGGATTGGCGTCCTCGTGGACGGCCTGTACCGATCCACCCTGGGGCGGACCGCCGATGCCGGCGGCCGGACGTTCTGGATCGGGCAGCTCCGATCGGGGCAGACGCCGGCGCAGGTCGCCTCGCACTTCTACGCCTCCGACGAGTACTTCCGGCGATCGGGCGGCACGGCGTCGGCGTGGGTGCGCGACCTGTACGAGGAGATCCTGGGCCGTCCGGCGGAGGCCGGCGGCCTCGCCTTCTGGACCGGGCTCGCCGCGACGGTCGCCCGCCCCACGATCGCCCTCGACTTCTACCAGTCGCTCGAGTCACGCCGCGACCGCGTCGAAGCCCTGTACCGGACGCTGCTCGGCCGGGCACCCGAGGCGTCCGGGTGGTCGCACTGGGCCGGCGTGCTGGCCAACGGGCGCGACCTCGACCTGGCGATGGTGCTGGCGGCCAGCGACGAGTACTTCTCGCGGGCGGCGAGCCGCTTCGGCTGAGGGGTCAGGCGGCGGGCGGCCGCTAGGGTGCCCAGCCGGTCGACGGGGAGTGGCGCAGTCCGGCTAGCGCACCTGCTTTGGGGGCAGGGGGCCGGGGGTTCGAATCCCCCCTCCCCGACCACCGGCTAGGACGAGGTGACGTCGCTCGCCCGCACGCCGAGCACGCGCTCGACCGCCTGGGAGAGCAGGTGCCGCTCGGGCTCCTCGAGGAGCGGGTCGGTGATCGCCCGGAGCTGGCGGGCGCCGGCGGCGTCGATGCCGTCGAGCTGGGGCAGCAGGTAGGCGAAGAGCGCCTCGTAGCGCACCCGGGACAGCGCGCAGCCATCCTCGGCGCGCCGGGCCGCGAACTCGGCGGCGTCGAGGAAGACGGCAGGCCCGAGGTCGCGCAGGCGGCGCAGGTCGAGGAGCGGCACCACGTGGTCGCCGTGCCGGGCCATCAGTGCCCGCACCTCCTCGTCGTCGGGGGACAGCACCTCGATGAAGGCGAAGCGGCGCATCAGCGCGAACGACAGGTCGTGCAGCGTGCGCTTGTCGAAGTCGTTCATCGTGGCGATGATCCGCCACCCCGACGCCACCTCGACGGCGTCGGTTCCGCGGGGGACCCTGGATCCGAACGGCACGATGGCGAGCGGCTTGCCGAGGGCGTTGCGCCGGTGCGGCAGCACGACCGCCTGCCCGCCGAGCACGGTGAAGAGGGCGCCGAACGCCGAGTCGATCGGCGCCCGGTTCATCTCGTCGATGACCAGCCACCGCTGCTCGTCGATGGCGCGGGTGAACACGCCGGGCCGGAACACGGGGCCGTCGGGGCTGGCGACCGTCTCGCCGATGGTGTCGGCCGTGGACCACGATCCGGTGGCCGTGGCCGGCAGGAACCCGCCCGGACCGGCCACCAGCTCGGCCGTGAGGTGGGCGAGCGTGGTCTTCCCGGTGCCGGGCGGCCCGGTCAACATGACGTGGCGGCCGGTCTCGAGCGCGGCGACGAGCTGGGCGCAGAGCTGCTCGGGGAGGCGCAGGCCCTCGGCCCGCACCCGCTCGGCGAGCGCCGCCGCCGTGAGATCTCCCAGGCGGGCCGAGCCCGCCGTCGACAACCCGACCTCGTGCCGCTCCACGAGCGCCGACCGTACACGGGCGATGTCCTCGCCCGACGCCGCCCCACGGCGCTGAGCCGTCGTGCCACCTGGTGCTCAGTCGGCGAGCTGGGCGAAGACGGACGGGACCTGGCTGGGACCGGCCAGGGCAGCGAATCGGGCCCCGACCGCACGGGCGAAGGCCTCGGCGTCGGCGGCGTCGTCGGCGGGGGCGATCACGTGGAGCTCGTCGAGCGCGGCCGCGGCCCGCTCGGGCTCGACGCCGGCGGTGGGGCGGCAGTCGGACAGCAGCACCGCCCGCGTTCGCTGCGCGCCCGACCCGGACAGCTGGGCGGCGGCGACGCGCAGCGCCAGCCCGAGGTCGGTGGGGCCGTGGCCCCGCAGGCGGAAGACGTCGTCGACCACGTCGTCCACGGCCCGCCGCTGGTCCTGGCCCTTGATGACGATGACCTTGTCGGAGAAGGCGAGGACCGAGAAGTCGTCCGGGGCCCGCTCGGCCACGGCAGCCGCCGCGACCGCCGCCGCAGCCAGCCGGTCGCCGGTCATCGACCCGGAGCGGTCGATCACGAGGCACAGCGCCACGGCCGGCCGGGCCCAGGTCCGCACGGTGAGCTCGTCGCTGCGAGGGGCCACCCGGCTCGCCGAGGCGAGCTGCAGGGTCTCCAGGCTGGCGTCGAGGTCGAGGTCGCCGCCGGACTCGTCCATCGGGAGTGAGCGCAGGCGTCCGATGCCCCGCCGGCGGGCGGCGTCGGCCCGGGCCAACCCGATGACCAGGCGGCCGGCGAGGCGGCGGGCGAGCGCTCGCAGCCGCTCGTCGGTGGCGCCGGTGAGCTCGGCGAGCAGGGCGAGCGTCTCGTCCGGGCGATCGGCCAGCGCCTCCTCGACGGCGTGCTCGTCGAGGACGCCGACCTCGGGCGACACCTCGTCGAAGCCCTCCGTGCCCGCCAGCTCGCGACGCGAGGTGGTGCGCCGCTCCGACTCGCGCAGGGCGTGGTCGGCGTCGTCGCCCTCGAGGGTGTTCTCGCGGTCCTGCTCCCTCCCGGGGCGGTCCGGGAGGCTCAGCCTTTTCCCGGGTCCTCCCCGGAGCCGCCGGCCCCGTCGGGCAGGTCGATGCTGGTGGCGTAGAGGTCCCAGAGCTCGGCCACGATCTCCTCGGGCGAGCGGTGGCACGACTCGTGCACCCGGATGCGCCCGGACAGCGCCGTGCAGGCCGCGTCGAGCGCCGTCTCGGGCTCGGCCGGTGCCGTGCCGCGCAGCTGGGCGAGCTCGTCGGCGATGAGGACCAGGTCGATGGCACCCCGCACCGAGGAGCCGATCCGGACGTCGGGGTGCTCGCGGGTGCCGCGCACGACGCTGACCACCCGCCGGACGAAGTCGTCGTCGCCCGCGGCACCGGTGGCACGCGCCTCGTGAGCCACGATCGACAGCTCGTCGTCGAGGGACTGGTACCCCATGGACACCCGGCACACGCGGTCGTACACCGCCCCGGAGATCCGGGCGGTGCCCACGGCGTCGTAGGGGTTCATGGCGGCGACCATCCGGAACCCGGGGGCGGCCACGACCCGCCCCAGGCGGGGCACGGTCAGCTCACCCTCGGACATGACCGTGATGAGGAGGTTCAACGTCTCCTCGGGCACCCGGTTGATCTCCTCCACGTAGAGGAGGCCCCCCTCGCGCAGCGCTCGCACGAGGGGGCCGTCGACGAACACGTCCTCGGCGTAGCCGTCGGTGAGGACCCGGGCGGGGTCGAAGTGGCCGGCGAGGCGCGCCGGGGTCAGCTCGGCGTTGCCCTCGACGAACACCAGGTCGAGCCCGGCGCGCTCGGCGATGGCGCGCAGCAGCGTGGACTTCCCGGTGCCGGGCGGACCCTCGAGCAGGACATGGCGCGACGCGGCGAGGGCGGCGGTGACGAGCTCGAGCTCGCGCCGCCGCCCCACCACCTCGACCGCGGCGCTGTCGACGAGCGCCTTGGTGAACGCGTGCCTCACCGCGTGGTCAGTGCGCGTAGCGCACGAACCCTCGGATGTTGCTGCCTTCGTTCATGGCGTCGTAGCCCTTGTTGATGTCCTCGAGCGCGTACTCGCGGGTGATCAGCTCGTCGAGCTTGAGCTTGCCCTCCTGGTACAGGCGCAGGAGGCGGGGGATGTCGTAGCGCGGGTTCGCCGAGCCGAAGATCGAACCGACCAGCTGCTTCTGCATGAGCGTGAGGTCGAACAGGTTGAGCTGCACGTCCATGCGGTCGATGGGCGCCACCGAGGTGTGCACGCAGCGACCACCCTTGGCCACCATGCCCATGACCGGGGCGATGATGTCGCCGTCGCCGACGCCGACCGTGATGATCGCCTTCTCGGCGTTGGCGCCCCAGGTGATCTGGCCGACCAGCTCGGTGGCCTCCTCGATGGAGGCGGCGGTGTGGGTGGCGCCGAAGGTCATGGCCTGCTCACGCTTCATCTCCACCGGGTCGACGGCGACGATGTGGCGAGCGCCGGCGAGCGCGGCGCCCTGGATGGCGTTCATGCCGATGCCGCCGGCACCGACCACCACGACGGTCTCGCCGGGCTGCACCTCGGCGGCGTAGGTGGCCGAGCCCCAGCCGGTGGTGACGCCGCACCCGACGAGGGCCGCCTTGTCGAGGGGGATGTCCGGCTCGATCTTGATGCAGGACGCCTCGTTGACGACGGTGTACTCGCCGAACGTGCCGAGCAGGCACATCAGGCCGAGGTCGGTGCCGTCCTTGGCATGGTGGCGGGCGGTGAAGTCGCTGATCTGGCGGCCGGCGAGCAGGAAGGCGCCGTAGTCGCACAGGTTCGACATGCCCTTCGCGCACGACGGGCAGCGCCCGCAGGCGGGGATGAACCCGAGCACGACGTGGTCGCCGGCCTGGAGGGTGGTGACGCCGGGCCCGACCTCGACGACCTCGCCCGCGCCCTCGTGGCCGCCGATGATCGGGAACTGCTTGAGCCCGAGCGCATCGGCCGTCTCCTGGGGGACCACCATGTCGCCGGTGCGCAGGTGCTCGTCCGAGTGGCACAGGCCGGAACCGACGAGCTTGATCAGCACCTCGCCCGCCTGCGGCGGATCGAGATCGATCTCCTCGACGCTCCAGTCCTGGTTCTTGTCCCACAGGATCGCGGCACGGGTCTGCATGAGGGGTCCCCCCGGGGTCGTCGGTGCGGTCGGCACGTGTGCGGCGCCGACCCTAGGCCCGGCGGCGCCCGCTGTCATGCCGTACCTGACCGATCGGTCAAGAAGGGGCGGCGGCCTGCTCCACGGTGGCGAGGAGGTCGTCGACCAGCGACGCCAGCACGCGCTCGCCCTCCTCGGCGGAGGCGCCGCTCGCGTCTCCGAGCACCCCGTCCGGGGACACCGACGCCACGCCGCCGGCGCGCAGGGCGGGCAGCAGCTCGGCGAGCGCGGCCACCTGCCCCACCGGCCGCTCGTCGCGCACGCCGACCGGGTGGATCGCGAGCAGCAGGGACGTCTCGCTGCGGCCGGCATGGGCGTCGCCACCCTCGATCCGGGGCGACCAGGACGTGACCGGCCGACCCTCGTCGCGCAGCTGCCGCACCGCGCCACCCACGGCCTCCCGGTTGCCGCCGTGGCCGTCGACGAGCACCAGCGCACGCCACGGCCGAGGGCCCTCGGGCGGGAACGCCGACCGCCCGAGCTCGACCAGCAGGGCGCGCAGGGCCTCGGTGCCGACGGAGAGCGTGCCGGGGAAGCCGGCGTGCTCGCCCGACGCCCCGTACGCGACGGCCGGCGCGATCACCAGGTCCGCCCGCCGGCGGGCGGCGGCGTCGGCCACCGCGAGCGCGACGCGCGTGTCGGTGTCGAGGGGCAGGTGCGGGCCGTGCTGCTCGCAGCTGCCCACCGGAACCAGCAGCACCCGATCGGCCTCGTCGCGCACCTCGGTCCACGTGCGGTCGGCGAGGCGGGCGGTCCGGGAGGGGGGCGGGTGCCGCTTGTCCGCGTCGGGCGGGGTCATGCCACCATGATCCTCCCCGACCGGCAGAGGTGCACCGATGGCCCACAAGTGGTTCGAAACCGTCGAGATCGCTCGGCAGCGAGCCCGCAAGACGCTGCCGCCCTCGGTGTTCGGTGCGCTGAAGGCGGGGTCGGAGGCGGGCGAGACGCTCGTCGACAACGAGCGGGCGTTCCGGGAGCTGGGCTTCGTCCCCACCGTGGCCGACAAGCCGGCCGAGCGCGACCAGAGCACCCAGGTGCTCGGCCAGCCCCTGTCGATGCCGGTGCTCATCTCCCCCACAGGCGTGCAGATGGTGCACCCCGAGGCCGAGATGGGCATCGCCCGGGCCGCCGCCAACCGGGGCACCGGGCTCGGCCTGTCGAACTTCGGCTCCACGCCCATGGAGGCGGTGATCGAGGCCAACCCCCTCACCTTCTTCCAGATCTACTGGTGCGGGACGCGCGAGCAGATGACGTCGCGCATCGACCGGGCCAAGCGAGCGGGCATCCCCGGGCTCATCGTCACCCTCGACTGGTCGTTCTCCCACGGCCGCGACTGGGGCAGCCCGGACATCCCCGAGCAGCTCGACCTGCGCACCACCCTGAAGCACGCCCCCGAGCTGCTGGCCCGTCCGCGCTACGCCTGGCGCTACGGCCGCTACACGATCGAGCACCGCGAGCTGCCCGATCTGCACGTGCCGAACATGGTGGTCGAGGGCGAGGACCCGCCCGGGTTCTTCGAGGCCTACGGCCAGTGGATGGGCACCCCGCCGCCGAGCTGGGACGACCTGCGCTGGCTGCGCGACCAGTGGGACGGCCCGTTCATGCTGAAGGGGATCATGCGCGTGTCCGACGCCCGCAAGGCGGCCGACGCCGGGTACACGTCGATCAGCGTCTCGAACCACGGCGGCAACAACCTCGACACCACGCCGGCCCCGATCCGCGCCCTCCCGCTCATCGCCGAAGCCGTCGGCGACCGCATCGAGGTCGTCATGGACGGCGGCATCCGCCGCGGCAGCGACGTGGTGAAGGCCGTCGCCCTCGGCGCCAAAGCGGTCATGATCGGCCGGGCGTCGCTGTGGGCGCTCGCCGTGGGCGGCCAGGCCGGCGTCGAGAACGTGCTCGACGTGCTGCGCAACGGCGTCGACTCGGCGATGCTCGGGCTCGGGAAGCGCTCGCTCGCCGAGCTCTCGCCGGCCGACATCGTCGTCCCCGACGGCTTCTCCGACGCGATCGCCCAGGCTGGGTAGCGCTCAGCCGATGCGGGCCGACTGCCCGCCGTCGACCGGGAGGATCACGCCGGTGATGAAGGCGGCCTCGTCGGAGGCGAGGAACAGGGCGGCGTTGGCGACGTCCCACGCCGTGCCCTGCCGTCCGAGCGGCACGATCGCGGCGCGCCCGCCGGCGTAGTCGTCGCGGTCGATCCCGAAGGCGGCGGCCGGTGCGTCGACCCCCATCGGGGTGTCGATGAAGCCGGGCATGATCGCGTTGGCGCGGATGCCGTGCTTGGCGCCGGCCAGCGCCAGCGACTGGGTGAGGGCGTTCACCCCGGCCTTCGACAGCTTGTAGGCGGTGAGGTTCCGGGCGTCGGCGACGGCCGCCAGCGACGAGACGTTCGTGATCACGCCGCGACCGGATGCCCGCAGCGCGGGCGTCGCCGCCTTGCACGTGCGCCACATCGCCCGGAGGTTCACGTCCATGATCCGGTCGTAGGCGTCGTCGTCGAGGCGGTGGGGCGGACCGTCGCCGGCCCCGATCCCCACGTTGTTGTGCAGGACGTCCAGCGCGCCGAAGGCGTCGAGCGTGGCCTGGACGATCCGATCCGGGCCATCGTCGGCGGCGATGTCGGCGACGACGGTGGCGCACTCCCCCTCCACCTCGGCGGCGACCTCGTCGAGCCGGCCGGCGTCCCGGTCGACGAGCACGACCCTCGCGCCTTCCCGGGCGAAGGTGATCGCGGTGGCCCGGCCGTTCCCGACCGTCTCGCCCGGGGTCTGGCCGGCGCCCACGACGACGGCCACCCGGCCCTCGAGGCGTCCGGCCACGGCGTCAGCGCTTCCGGGTGAGGGCCACGCCGACGGTGCCGGGCCGGCTGTGGTCCTGGCTGGGCCGGGGCACGAGCACGCCGCCCGCGGCCACCGCGGCCAGCGCCTCGTCGGCGTGGCCGTGGATGCAGTCGGGGTCGGGGCCGTCGAGGGGCAGCCCGGTGAAGAACTTGGTGGCCATGCACCCGCCCTGGCAGGCGTCGTAGGAACCGCAGGAGGCACAGGCGCCGGCGCTGGCCGGCTGGCGCAGCTCGGTGAACAGCGCGGACTCGCGCCACACCCGGGCGAAGCCCCCGGCGTCGCGGACGTTGCCGGCGAGGAACTCGTCGTGGATGACGAAGGGGCAGGCGTACACGTCGCCGACGGGATCGATCAGGCACACCACCCGGCCGGCGCCGCACAGGTTCAGCCCGGGCAGGTTCGGGTCGCCCGTCTCGGTCATGAGCGCGTTCAGGTGGAAGAACGAGTCACCGGTGAGGACCTCGGGGTGGTCGAGGATCCAGCGGAACACCTGGCGCTGCTGGGTGTTGGTGAGGCGCAGGTCGTGGTAGCTGTCGACACCGCGGCCGGACGGGCGCAGGCGGGTGATGCGCAGCTGGGCGCCGTGGTCGTCGGCGAGCGCCTTGAACTCGTCGAGCTGGTCGACGTTGTGGCGGGTGCAGACGATGGAGATCTTGAAGTCCTCGAAGCCCACGTCGCGTAGGTGGCCCATGGCCTCGAGGGCCTTGGCGTGGGAGCCCTCGCCGCGCACGGCGTCGTTGACCTCGGGCGTCATGCCGTCGAGGCTGATCTGCACGTCGAGGTAGGGCAGCTCGACGAGGCGCTCGGCGGCGGCCCGGTCGAGGTAGGTGCCGTTGGTGGAGAACTTCACCCCCACGCCGTTGGTGACCGAGTGCTCGACGATCTCGAAGAAGTCCGTGCGCAGCATGGGCTCGCCGCCGCCGATGTTCACGTAGAACACCTGAAGCTCGGCCAGCTGGTCGACGAGGTCCTTGGCCTCCGCCGTGCGCAGCTCCCTCGGGTCGCGGCGTCCGGAGCCGGACAGGCAGTGCACGCACGCCAGGTTGCAGGCGTAGGTGAGCTCCCACGTGAGGCAGATGGGGGCGTCGAGGCCGCTCTTGAGCTGCTCGGCCAGCGGGGGGGTCTTCGTGGTCATGCCGTCTCCCGGAGGGTGGCGTGCTGCGGCTCGACGACGCCCGACCCGGCGAGCGAGGCGAGGGCGGCGAGGAAGGACGGTCGCCGGGCGGCGTCGGCCACCACGCGGTCCACGGCGGCGCGGGCGCTGGGGTGGTGCACGAGCGCCTCGACCAGCTCGACCAGCAGCGGGTCCTTCAGGAAGACGAGGCGGCGGGTGTCGTAGTGGTAGGCGAGGGCGCCGAAGGGTTCGGGGCGCAGGCCGACCCGGGGGCTCAGCCGGTGGGCCCCGCCGGCGTCGAAGGTCACGGGCCGGCTAGTAGACGCCGCACATCCCGTCGATGGAGATCTCCTCGACGAGGACGTCCTCGACGACGACCTCGTCGCCCTCGGCGGGGAGCTGCTCGGCGTCGACCGGGGTGTCGGCGGTGCGCTTGGCGGTGGGCTCGGTGGCGGTCATCGGGCACCTCGGCAGGACGGGGATGCGGACTACCCTCCGCGACCCGCCGCTCGAGGAGCACCGTGGCCGAGAGGTTCCCCGAACATATCGCGCTCGCCCCGGACCCCAGCACGCAGCGCAGCCGGGACGGCCGCACCCTCATCGGCGGCTCGCCCCTGCGCCTCCTGCGCCTGACCGACGCCGGCGCCCGGGCGGCCGAGCGGGTGCTCGCCGGCGACGAGGTCCCGACGACAGGCGCCGAGGCGATCGTCGCCCGGAGCCTGCTCGACGCCGGCATGGCCCACCCGCGACCGCAGGTCGTACCGGACCTGTCGGTGTCGGTCGTGGTGCCGGTGCGGGACGACCCCGCCGGCGTGGCCACGCTCCTCGACGCGCTCGGCACGCACGCGGAGGTGGTGGTGGTCGACGACGGGTCGGCCGACCCGGGCGCGCTCCACGCGGTCGTCGCCGGGCGGGCCGCCGTGCTCCGCCACGAGCGCTCCCTCGGACCCGGCGCAGCTCGGAACACCGGCTGGCGCGCCGCGGCCGGCGATGTCATCGCCTTCCTCGACGCCGATGTGACGCCCGTCGGGGGGTGGCTGCCCTCGCTGCTCGGGCACCTCGCCGACCCCCGGGTCGGGATGGTCGCCCCCCGCGTGCGCAGCCGTCCCGGACCGACCGGGCGCGAGCGCTACGAGCGGCACCGCTCGCCGCTCGACCTCGGCCCCGCCGAGGCCCGGGTCGTGCCCCGGGGGCGGGTGTCGTACGTGCCGAGCGCGGCGCTCGTGTGCCGCCGGGACGTGCTCGAGCAGCTCTCCGGCTTCGACCCCGATCTGCGGGTGGGCGAGGACGTCGACCTGGTCTGGCGGGCGATCGAGGCCGGGTGGGACGTGCGCTACGAGCCGGCATCGATCGTCGAGCACCGGCCCCGGGAGACGTGGCGCGCCCTGCTCCGCCAGCGCGGCGCGTACGGCTCGGCGGCCGCCCCCCTCGACCGGCGCCACGCCGGCGCCGTCGCCCCGGTCGACCTCAACGCCTGGAGCCTCGGCGCCTGGGCGCTGGCCGTCGCCGGCGGCCGTCGCGGGATGGTCGCCGGCGCCGGCGTCGCCGTCGGTTCTTCGCTGGGGCTGGTCCCTCGCCTGCGAGGGCGGGCGGACGAGCCGGTCGCCGCCGCCCTGCGCCTCGGAGGCCTGGGCACCCTGCACGCCGGCACGTGGCTGGGCCGGTCGGTGTGGCGGGCCTGGCTCCCCCTCGCCCTGGTCGCGTCGGTGCGGAGCCGTCGCGCCCGGAGGGCGACCGCGGTCGCCGCCGTGGTGCCCGCCCTCCTCGACCGCCGCGCCGCTCGCGGCGAGGAGCGGGTGGCCCTCGATCCGCTCCGCTGGACCCTCCTGCACGCCACCGACCAGGCCGCCTACTGCGCGGGCGTGTGGCTCGGCGTGGTGCGGGAGCGCCGGATCGGCGCCCTGCGACCCCGCCTCTCGGGCATCCCCCGACTGGGCGAGATGTCCGATCACCAGCGGTCGCGCGGCTAGCGTCGTCGCCGACTGCGGGTGTAGCTCAATGGCAGAGCCCCAGCCTTCCAAGCTGGTCATGCGGGTTCGATTCCCGTCACCCGCTCCACCCGCTGCCGGCGCCGCCCCTGAACCCCACGCCACCAGCCGGCCCGCGACACCGCCGCCCCCGAGGACCGAACCACCGTGCCCCCACTGACGAAGCTCCTGCTCGCCGCTGCCGTGCTGCTCGGCGTCGTCGGCATCGGCCTCGCTGCCTTCCAGCCCGGGAACCTCGGCGACAGCGACACGGAGACGACGCAGCCCACGGCCACCACGACCACCGTCGACGACGGCACCACGACCACCGTGGACAAGCGCGACGGCGAGCCGACCAGCACCACGGCCACCGACGAGTCGACCACCACCACCAGCACCGCCGGTGGGGACGGCGACGAGGACACCACCACGACCGCGCCGGCGAGCGGCGGCTCCGGCCTCGACGGCGGGGCCCCCACGCCGAGCGACCTCGAGGACGGCCTCGCCGACACCGGCGGGCCGGCCCTGATCGGCGCCGCCGTCGTCCTCGCCGCCCTCGCGCTGGCGCTCCCCCGTCGCCGGGCCTGAACCCGGCGGCCGGTACCATCCCGCCCCGGCCTCCGTAGCTCAACTGGAGAGAGCATCCGGCTTCTACCCGGACGGTTGCGGGTTCGACTCCTGCCGGGGGCACGGCACCCCTGCGGTTGCTCGGAGTTGCTCGGCTGCGCCTCGCAACTCCCATGGCGAACGCAACGGGTCGAACCCGGCTCGCACTGCGACCTGCTGAAACTGGCAGCGGCTCCGTTGCACCCCAGTCGTTTCGTCGGCGGCGAGCGGCGGCTCTAGGATCGCCGCTCCTTGGTGGCCGTAGCTCAGTTCGGTTAGAGCGCCAGGTTGTGGCCCTGGAGGTCGGGGGTTCAAGTCCCCTCGGTCACCCCACG
>Ga0208490_100080_pt1 | contig 82425 bp, 81 predicted proteins | sample SubbioAug_CSWold_FD_184818 | JGI IMG/M metagenome (GOLD analysis project Ga0208490, IMG submission 184818) | Serpentinite rock and fluid subsurface biosphere microbial communities from McLaughlin Reserve, California, USA - CR11Aug_CSWold (SPAdes) | ecosystem: Environmental > Terrestrial > Deep...
CGCCGTAACCCTCGGGGTTGCGGCGGCCGCTGCCGTCTACGCCACCGCGATCGAGCGCCGCGCCTACCGCGTGCGCACCGAAATCGTGCCCGTTCTGTCGCCCAGCGCCGACCCGATTCGGGTCCTTCACCTCAGTGACCTTCACCTGGCGCCGTGGCAGCGCGACCGCATCGACTGGGTGCGGGGCCTCACATCCCTGAAGCCCGACCTCATCGTCTCGACGGGCGACCTGCTCGGCCACACCGAGGCACTCCCCGCCCTGACCGAGGCGCTGATGCCGTTCGACGGCGTGCCCGGAGTGTTCGTACACGGGTCGAACGACTACTTCGCGCCCACCTTCAAGAACCCGCTGCGCTACCTACTCGGGCCCTCGAAGGGGGCCGCCGACGACGTTGAGCGCCTCGATGTCGACGCGCTCGAACGCCTGCTCGGCGAGCGGCTCGGCTGGCACGGACTCAACAACGATGTCGGCCAGCTCGCCATCAACGGGTCGATCCTCGACCTCGTCGGCGTCAACGACGCCCACCGCGGATGGGATCGCCTCGACATCGTGCCGTCGCTGCTCGACGAACTGCGTGAACAGGACGACGACGACACTGACGACCCCGCTGTCACAATCGGCGTGACGCACGCCCCCTACCGACGCGTGCTCGACACGTTCACCACTCAGGGCGCCGACCTGATCTTCGCGGGCCACACCCACGGCGGGCAGGTCTGCCTGCCGGGCGGGCGCGCCCTCGTCACCAACTGTGACCTTCCCGCCGAGCAAGCCCGGGGCCTCAGCCTCTGGTACCACGCACACCACGCCGCCTACCTCAACGTCTCAGCCGGCCTCGGCCATTCGATCTACGCTCCCATGCGCTTCGCCTGCCCTCCCGAGGCCGTGCTCGTGACACTCGTCGGCGGCGACATCGGGTACGCTTGACACGTGCGGCTCAGCCGCAGACCTCCACGGGGTATGGCGCAGCTTGGTAGCGCGCGTCGTTCGGGACGACGAGGTCGCAGGTTCAAATCCTGTTACCCCGACGGTGTCCTCATTGAGGACAGAGAAAACCCTCGAGCCTTCCGGTTCGAGGGTTTTCTCGTCTCAGCTGAAGTCGGGGTCGGGGCCGAGCGCATCGGGGTCGAGCTCGACAGGCGCCCGCCTGCCAGAGGCGAGCGTGTCGCCGGACTCGTCGAGGTAACACGAGCCACACAGCGACTCGTACGCGACGTCGACGCCGTCGATGGCGACCTGGTCCCCCGCAAAAATGAACCGACCACCCACGGTTCTACCGTTGAAGATGGCTTTGCGTCCGCACCGGCAGATCGTCTTCAACTCTTCGAGCGAGTGGGCGATCTCGAGCAGGCGCCGACTTCCCGGGAAGGCCACCGTCTGAAAATCGGTACGGATGCCGTAGGCGAGCACCGGAATGTTCTCGCGGATGGCGATGCGCAACAGGTCATCCACCTGCTCGGGAGTCAGGAACTGCGACTCGTCAACCAGCAGGCAGGACACGTCGCGACCCTCGTCGCGCAGCACCGCAGCGCGCTGGCGCTGAAGAACCGTGTAGACGTCGTCAGGGAGGTCGATGGTGAAGTCGACGGGGCGGGTGACGCCGAGGCGCGACACGATCGTCTGGTCGCCCTTCGTGTCGATGCGTGGCTTCGCGAGCAGCACCCGCTGGCCGCGCTCTTGGTAGTTGTAGGCCGCCTGCAGCAGCGCCGTCGACTTGCCGCTGTTCATCGCCCCGTACCGGAAGTACAGCTTCGCCATTACTGCAGGTATCCGTCCTCGGCGGCTCGCCGGATCAGTTCAGACTTCGTCGACGCGGGTCGCCCCGCTCGCGCATACTTGTCGCGCACTCGGCGCAGGTAGGTTTTCGCCGTCTCGTACTGCACGTTCATGCGAGTGGCGACCTCGTTGGTCGACAGGCCGCTCGCGTACAGGGCAAGCGCCTCCCCCTCGCTCTGCGAGAGCTTGGGGCGAGCGTGGCGCGTGGCGCCCGATGGCAGCGGCCGCCAATCGCGGGGCTGCTCGGGCGACGACTCGAGGCCCATCACCCGACGGGCGGTCTCCATGACCTCGCCGAGCGGCATCGTCTTCGTGAGGAACGCGGAAGCGCCGGCATCGAACGCCCGCTGGCGCGACTCATCCGTGTCGAGGCTCGTCAAGACGATCACCTTCGCGCCGGCAGCACGACAGGTGCGCACGCGTGCCTCGATCGACACCGGCTCCTGCAACTGGAAGTCGAGCAGCACCAGGTCGGTCGGGAACTGCTCGCTCTGCACGAGCTCGAACCAGGTGGGCGCGGTCAGCACGAGATCGAAGTCGGGTGCGTTCGCGCTGATCCACGACGAGAGACTGTCGAGCAGCAGCTCGTGGTCGTCGAGGATAGCCAGGCGCACGCGAGCGTGCGGGAACGCCCTAGTGTCCATACTCAAACTCTAGAACGAGGGCGCCGTCGCGCTCGACCGCAACGCAGCGGCGCGCCAGACCGCGTACCGCGGCGATGAGCGGCGAAAGGTCGTCGCGAACCTCCTCCGCGGGCCGCTCGCTGACGGCGGTGATCCGCACGCTGAGGCCGCGTCCTGCCGCAGGCGGCGCGATCGCGAGGTCGATGCGAACGGTGCCCACAGCATCCATGACGGCCGAGAGCATCGCGCGAATGAGCGTGCGCTCTTCGAGCGTTCCGGCGCGGCCGGCGTCGGCCGGGTCGTCGATGGTGATGGTGGGTGCCAGCTCGGGTCGTCGAACGATCAGTTCGTCGACGAGTTCGCGCGACCAGCTGCGCTGCACGGCGTCGACGAGGGTGCGACGGATGCTCGCGGCGCGTTCCGCCGCCTCGTCGCGATCGGCGATCGTCACCTCGCCCCGCTCGACCACACGATCGAGCACGGGCATCGCGTCACGGCCCGCGCGGCTGATCTGCTGCTGACGGACCGAGCGGGCGACGCCGCCACGTGCCTCCCGTGCGAGGGACTCTGCACGGCGCCAGGCCCGCTTCTCCCACGACAGGACGGAGCCGTTCATCGAGCGGGCGTAGCCAACAGCGGCCGAGCCGATGATGAGGATGACAACCGAGCCGGAGATCGCGGACAGGGGCGCGGGCAGCGGCGTCTGCGCGAACGGTGACTGCAGGAGCCCCAGCACGGCCGCGACGCCGGTGTGTACGCCCGTCCAGATCGCCAACTCGGCCGGCGACCGGTACGAGGTGAGGGCGAACAGGGTGAGGGCGACGACGAGCGGTGCCCAGTCGTCGCGGACGGCAACGTTGCCACCCCACGTCGCGAGAGCGGCGCTGATCATGAGGAGGACCAGGAGGCCCTGCAAGACGAGAGCGGACGCGCGCGACCACCCCGGCCGGCTCAGCCGGGTGCGGTCGACGAGAAAGACCATCGCGGCCACGAGAATCACAAACGTCGCCACCAGGAAGGGAAACGACGTCACCTGCTCGGCCTTCGTGACCGAGTCGAGTATTGCGAGCACCACCATCGACACCGCTATGACAACCGTCAGCGGGCGAGCCGCAGCGGCTGACAACGGATCGACGCTCTCCATGCGCATCCGCCACGGGTGCGGGCGAGTGGCCAGAGAGCCGATCACGGTGGTCGGGGTGGCAGTCACGGGGCACCGTCCCCCGACGCGACGACGGGTGCGGGCCTCGTGGCGGGCACTCGCAAGGCGACCGTTGTACCGCTCCCCTCCCGCGACCACACCTGGGCCTCGCCGCCGATCGCCTCCATGCGAGCCAGGATGCTCATGCCGACACCCAGCCGACCATCCCCACCCGGCGATGGCTCGAACCCGCAGCCTGCATCGACGATCATCGCCGACACGTCATCGTGACCCGCGCCGATCACCACCTCTGCCTCGGCGACACCGGCGTGGCGGCGGACGTTCACGAGCGCCTGGCCGATGGCGCGCAGGAACTCCGCACGCGCATCCCTTTCGATGCGATCGAGCACGGCGAGGTCGCCCGAGACGGCGACCGCGAGTTCGCCCGCGGTGGCGTCAGCGAGCATCCGGGCGAAGTCGGCGGCCTCGACGGGCGTGTCGTCGGGATCCTCGGCGAGCCAGTCCTCGCCCACGAGCGTCGCGAGGTCGGCAGAGATCGACTCGGCCACGCCGGGCCGGAGCGGGCCTTCGTCGTGCTGCGCGATCAGGGCGAGGTCGTTCAGCACGGTGTCGTGCACGAGCGCGGTCGCACGGCGTTCGAAACCGCGTCGGGTTTCCGCCAACATCTCGTCGCGCACCGCCCGATACAGCAGGGGAAGCGCCGTGCGCGCGCGAAGGCGATGCAGCCGTAGTGAGGCGAGGCCTGCAACGAGGAACGCCCAGAGGATGATCGACCCCGGCGCCGGAGTCCAGTTCGCATCGAGTGCGACGATGACCACGGCCGACGACACCTCGGCGACGAGAAGGCCCGCGGTGGTCCATGCCACGGCGCGCAGGATTCCCGGCCCGACACCGACGATCAAGATCACCGCCGACTTCACCAGCCCCACCGTGAAATCGTCGGTGCGGGGCACCGTGCCGAGTTGAGCAGTGCCGATGACCGTGAACCAGGCAATGCAGGCGCCCCCGACGAAGAGGTAGCCCGCACCGATGAACGCCGACGGGCTGCGATCGAGCAGGACGAGCAAGCCGATCATGGGCGCCAACACGATGAGCGCCGGCCACACCGTGATCTCGGGCAGCGTGACCTGCAGCGTCACGACGACGACGGCCGCGGCCGCAAGAGAGGCGGCCGCGGCGGCGTGCCCGGCACGCACAACGGCGAGCGACGCGGTCGAGCTCGCGAGGTGTGGAGGCAACCCGAGGGGCACACGGGCTCCTTCCGTCGGGGTGGGGTTCGCCTGTTTTCGGGGTGGCGGTCGCCTGATTGTCGCCCGCGACACCGACGCTCGCCATCCCCCGAGCGGGCCACGTAGGCTCGCAGCATGCCCGCGATCGACCTGAACAGCGACCTCGGCGAGGGTTGGGCCGGCGTCGCGGTCGCCGACGATGACGCGATGCTGCAGCTCGTGACGAGCGCGAACCTCGCCTGCGGCGGGCACGCCGGCGACGCGGATGCGCGGAGGAACGCCGTGCGCGCGGCCGTTGACGCTGGCGTGGTCATCGGCGCGCACCCGTCCTACGTCGACCGGGAGGGCTTTGGGCGTCGCGCGATGGATGTTCCCGGGCCCGTGCTGGAACGGCAGATTCGCGAGCAGCTCGAGGCGCTGCTCGATACGTGTGATGGGGTACCCGGTGCCGCGGTGCGTTACCTCAAGCCGCACGGAGCGCTCTACTCGCGCATCCTCGCCGACGCCGACCAGGCCGACGCCGTCGCCCGGGTGGCCGCAGCCCACGAGCTTCCTGTGCTCGCGCTCGCCGGGGTGCCGGGGTCGGCGATTCAACGTGCGTGCGACCGCCGTTTCGTCGACATCATCGGTGAAGCCTTCGCCGATCGGGCATATGCCTCCGACGGCACACTCATCGCGCGGGGCGTCTCCGGAGCCGTTCTGGATGACGCCGACGCCGTGCGGGCGCGGGCTGTGCGCCTCGCCACCGAGCACCTCATCGACACGATCGACGGCGGCACGCTGCACCTCGACGCGCAGAGCCTCTGCGTGCACGGCGACACGCGTGACGCCGTCGCGCTCGCCCAGGGCGTTAGGGCGGGACTCGACGATGCGGGAGTCGACGTGCGACCGTTCCTCTCCCCCTCATGAGATTGCTGTCGTACGGCGACCGCGCTCTGCTGGTCGAGTGCGATGACCTCGCCGGCGCGAGGCGGGCATACCGGACCCTTACTGCCCGACGCTTTGGTGGCGTCACCGAACTCGTACCGGGCGGCCGCACCGTCCTCGTCCGGGCCGACACCCGGGTGACGGGGCTGACACACCTCGCCCACTGGGTGCGGAGCGTGCTGGACGGGACAGACGAACCCGATTCATCGCGTGGTGAGGGGGCGCGCTGTGTCGCGCCTGGAGGCGACGCGCCGGGCGGGGCTGTGGTGAGCATCCCGGTTGTCTACGACGGCGAGGATCTCGCGGACGTCGCCTCAGCGTGGGGGTGCAGTGTCGACGAGGTCGTGGCGCGGCACGCCGCAACCGAGTGGGTGTGCGCGTTCGTGGGGTTCGCACCCGGGTTTCCGTATCTCGTGCCCGCTGGCGCGGACGGCAGGCCCAAGGCACTTCCACCCGTGCCACGACGGGCGACCTCGCGGCAGCGGGTTCCGGCGGGCGCTGTCGCGCTCGCTGCCGAGTATTGCGGCGTGTACCCACGCGAGTCTCCCGGAGGCTGGCAACTGATCGGCCGCACTGATGCCGTGCTGTGGGATGCGCGGCGCGAGCCGCCCGCACTCGTCACGGCGGGCACGCGCGTGCGGTTCGAGCCGGTACGGGCGGTCGTGCGTGACGTTTCTCAGGAGTCGAGCGACACGAGGGCAGGAAGTACGGGAGTCGGTGGCCGCGCAGATGGCCGAACTCCTGAGAAACGTCACGGGCACGCGTCAGAGGTGGAGCGGACCGACGGGAAAGAGCGAGACGAGGGGGCCGCTGTGCTGCGGGTGCTCGAGCCCGGCGCACTCACGCTTGTGCAAGACCTGGGTCGCCCCGGCCTCGCCGCGATCGGCGTCGGCGCGAGCGGCGCCTTCGACCGCGCCGCGCACCGGCTCGCCAATCGTCTCGTCGGCAACGACGAGTGCGCGGCGGGCCTCGAGATCCTGCTGGGCGGCGCCGCGCTCGCACTCCCCGCCGGCGCGTGGATCGCGGTCACCGGCGCCGACGGCCCGGTCACACTCGACGAGGCGCCCGTCGCCCACGCCCACCCCGTGCGAGCCGAACGCGATGGTGCGGTGCTGCGCATCGGGCCGGCGGCACGCGGGGTGCGCTCCTACGTCGCGGTGCGCGGCGGCATCGCCGTGGAGTCCGTGCTTGGTTCACGCTCGCGGGACACCCTCGCCGCCCTGGGCCCCGATCCCGTCTCCGCGGGCGACGAGCTCATCGTCGGTGGCGCAGTCACCGGCCCGGTGCCCGCCGTCGACCTCGTGCCGGTGGACGCGTCGGGCATTGACCACGCAGAACTTGACGTGCGTCCTGGCCCCCGGCTCGACTGGTTCACCCGCGACTCCTGGCATCGCATGCTCCATGCGGAATGGACGGTGTTGTCGCGCGCCGACCGCACGGGTGTTCGCCTCGACGGCCCCACCCTCGACCGCCGGCCAGAGTTCGCCGGCCGCGAGTTGGCGAGCGAGGGCATGACCGCGGGAGCCATTCAAGTCAGCCCGGACGGCGTCCCCACGATTCTCGGCCCCGACCACCCGGTGACGGGCGGGTATCCGGTCATCGCAGTCGTCACCGACGACACGCTCGACCGGCTTGCGCAGCTGCGCCCCGGCGCGCACGTGCGGCTACGGCTCGCCACCGGGCGCCCCTGACCCATGACAGCCGCCGGGCGAAGCCCCGGGCCCTGGGTGCGACTGCGTCATCGCTTCATAGCGAGAGGCAGGATGGCGTGTCCCCGGCCACGGAAGTCACAAGGCCGCGTGGCTCTGCGTCGTGTCGCGCCGCCCCGGAGTTTCCGAGCGCGGGCTGCGTGTCGCGGTCGACGCGCCGCCAGACCGCTGCCCGCTCCGGGGCTAGACGACACTCTGCGCGTCAGACGCAGCGCAACCAGCCGCGGTAGCGAGCTACGGCGGGCGCGCGCCACCCCAGAGGCAGGCTGGTGTGCTGGCGCGCGCCGGCACTCAGGCTGGCTGGTGCTGTCGCTCGGCCGTCTCGACCACGTTGGCGAGCAGCAGAGCCCGGGTCATCGGCCCGACCCCGCCGGGGTTCGGCGACACCCAGGCGGCGACGTCGCGCACGTCGTCGGCGACGTCGCCCGCGATGCGAGGCTTGCCGGTCGACTCGTCGGTGACCCGCGACACCCCAACATCGAGCACGATCGCCCCGGGCTTCACGTCGGCGGCCGACACAATGCCCGGCACTCCCGCCGCGGCGACGATCACGTCGGCCCGGCGCAGGTGCGCACCGAGGTCCCGCGTTCCCGTGTGGGTCAGCGTGACCGTAGCGTTGACGGCGCGGCGCGTCAGCAGCGATCCGATCGGACGGCCGACCGTCACGCCGCGGCCGATCACGACGACGTCGAGGCCGTCCCACGGGATGCCGTGGCGCTCCACCAGTTCGATGACGCCGCGCGGCGTGCACGGCAGGGGCGTGTCGATGTCGCGCGCGGCGCGCAGCATGAGTCGCCCGAGGTTCGTCGGGTGCAGCCCGTCGGCGTCTTTCGCGGGGTCGATGCGCTCGAGGATCGCGTCGGTGTCGATGTGCTTCGGCAGCGGCAGCTGCACGATGAATCCGGTGACGGCCGGGTCAGCGTTGAGTTCGTCGAGCACGGCCTCAAGCTCAGCCTGCGTCGTCGACTCGGGGAGGTCGCGGCGAATCGACGCGATGCCGACCTCCGCGCAGTCGCGGTGTTTGCCCGCAACGTACCACTGCGATCCGGGGTCCTCGCCGACGAGCACGGTGGCGAGCCCCGGCACGACGCCGCGTTCGGCGAGGGCCGCAACGCGCGAACGCAGCTCGGCCTTGATCGTCGCCGCGGTCGCCGACCCGTCGAGGATCTGCGCCGTCACGCCTACAGCCCCGGGTAGAGCGGGAACGCGCCGGTCAGCTCGGCCACGCGACCGCGCAGCGCCGCCACGTCGGGGTTCGGCATGAGCGCGTGGGCGATGATGTCGGCCACCTCGGTGAACTCCTCGTCGCCGAAACCGCGGGTCGCGAGCGCGGGGGTGCCAATGCGCACACCGCTCGTGACCATCGGCGGGCGCGGATCGAACGGCACCGAGTTGCGGTTCACCGTGATGCCGACCTCGTGCAGGATGTCTTCGGCCTCCTGGCCGTTCAGCGGCGAGGTGCGCAGGTCGACGAGCGCGAGGTGCACGTCGGTGCCGCCCGTCAGCACGTCGACGCCCGCGGCGCGCGCGTCGTCGGCGGTCAGACGCTCGGCGAGGATGCTCGCCCCGCGAATCGTGCGCTCCTGGCGGTCGCGGAATTCCGGTTCGGCTGCCACCTTGAACGCCGTCGCCTTCGCGGCGATCACGTGCATGAGCGGCCCGCCCTGCTGGCCGGGGAACACGGCCGAGTTGAGCTTCTTGAACAACGACTCGTCGTTACTCAAGATGATGCCCGAGCGGGGACCGGCGAGGGTCTTGTGCACGGTCGAGCTGACGACGTGCGCGTGGGGCAGCGGGGAGGGGTGCAGGCCCGCGGCGACGAGGCCGGCGAAGTGCGCCATGTCGACCCAGAGCTTCGCGCCGACCTCGTCGGCGATGGCGCGGAAGGCAGCGAAGTCGAGCTGGCGCGGGTAGGCCGACCAGCCGGCAATGATGACGGCGGGCTTCACCTCGTGGGCCTTCGCCCGCACGGTGTCCATGTCGATGAGCATCGTCTCGGGGTCGACGCCGTAGCTAGTGGCGTTGTAGACCTTGCCCGAGAAGTTCAGCTTCATGCCGTGCGTGAGGTGACCGCCGTGCGCGAGCTCGAGGCCGAGGATCGTGTCGCCCGGCTGCGCGAGAGCGTGCAGCACGGCGGCGCTGGCCGAGGCGCCCGAGTGGGGCTGCACGTTGGCATACTCGGCACCGAAGAGGGCCTTAGCACGCTCGATGGCGAGGTTCTCGGCGATGTCGACGAACTCGCAGCCGCCGTAGTACCGCTTGCCCGGGTACCCCTCGGCGTACTTGTTGGTCAGCACCGAGCCCTGCGCTTCGAGGATGGCGCGCGAGACGAAGTTCTCGCTCGCGATCATCTCGAGCGTGTGCCGCTGACGGCTGAGCTCCTGGTCGAGCACCGCGGCGATCTCGGGGTCGACGACGCTGAGCGGCTCGTTGAAGGACGTGGGAAGACGGTCGGACACGGGGGCTCCTTTTGGCTCTCGGGTCGCGGCGCACCGCAACCTCACTGTGTGCTCGAGGCCCAGGCGTACGGCCCCTCACCGTGTCGGTCGCTCCCTGATGGTGACCCATCCAACGCCAGTCGCGACGCCGTTAGTCTACCGTCCCGCGCCGACGCCGGAGGAGTCCCCCTCGCCGCCGTGGCGGTGGTGGTCGGGCAGTGCGATCGACCCGGTGATGAGCGGCACGGTGCCCTCCCCCGCGATCTCATCGTCGGTGTCGGGAGGGGTCTGCCCGCGCGCCTGCCGCCCGCGGCGCCGCGTGTCGGCGATGACGAGCAGCAGGAGTCCGGCGCCGATGATGGCCGCCTGCACGAGCGCCAACCCCGGAGTTGGAAGCACCGTGAACAGGGCGCCACCGATGGCCGCGCCGCCCCCGATGCCGATGTTGAACGCCGTCGTCAGGAGCGCGGCGCCGACGTCGCGCACGCGCGGCGACGCCGCGTGCAGCAGGCGCGTCTGCAACAGCGCCGGAATACCCCCGAAGGATGCTCCCCACACCACGAGCAGGACGACGACCGCGGCGGGCACACCGGCCAGCAACCCCAGGAGGGTGACGGCGACGATGACGACCGCGAGCATCCCGTACAGGGCGCCGCGCGGATACCGCGAGCCGAGCATGCCGGCGAGCACGAGGCCGATCGCACCGGCGCCGCCGTAGAGGAACAGGAGTCCGCCGACGGCGCCCTCGGCGAAGCCCACCGAGCCGATCAGGTACGGCGCGATGTACGTGTAGAAGACGTTCTGGCCCCCGACGACGACGAGCACGAGGAGGCAGATGAACAGCACGCTCGGGAAGGTCGGGTCGCGGCGAGCCGGAACCGCGATCTCGCCGGTGGCGAGGGTCGGAGCGTGGTTGACAGCGGGCAAGAACTTGACGACCAGCGCAAGCAGCACGATCACGATTCCCGCGATGACGAGGAACGAGGTGCGCCACCCCACGGCCGTGCCGAGCGCGGTTCCGGCAGGGACCCCCATGACGAACGCCGCCGTGCCACCACCGCTCGTGATTGCGACCGCGCGCGCGATCTGATGTTTCGGCACGAGGTAGCCGGCGTAGGCACCCGCGACGGCCCAGAACAGCCCGTGCGCGAGCCCGCCGAGCACGCGGGCCGCCACGAGCAGGCCGTAGCTCGGGGCGAGGGCGGCGGCGACGTTCGCGATCGCGAAGACGACCAGCACCACGAGAATGAGGTGCTTGCGCTGGAAGCGTCGGGTCGCCGCCGCCATGGGGGCTGTGGCGACGACCACCGTGCCCGCGAAGATCGTGACGAGCAGGCCCACCTGCGGTTCGGTGACCTCCAGATCGGCAGCGATCTGCGGCAGAAGCCCCGTCGGCAGGAACTCGCTCGTCACCATCACGAAGATGGCGGCGGCGAGCGTGAACAGGCCGACCCAGGGGAAGGGACGCGTCGCGGTGTCGGACGGGGACGTGGTCATGGGCGAGAGAAACTTTCGCGGTCGGCACGAGCGGAGCCGACGGACCGGGGCGCGACAAGACGTCGGGCCGAGACAACCCTAACGCCCGCGCAAACTAGGCTGAAGCGCGTGAGCGACCCCCTCAACCACTGGATCGTGACCCTCGTCTGCCCCGACATGCCCGGCATCGTGCACGCCGTCACCGGAGCCATCGTCGAGGCCGAGGGCAACATCACCGAGCTGCAGCAGTTCTCGGGCCTCGAGACGGGCAACTTCTTCCTCCGCCTGCAGACGGAAACCCCCGCCGACCACGACCGGCTGCACCACGCCCTTGCCCCCGTCATCGAGCGGTACGGCATGGACTGCCGCATCGACCGCGTCGGTCGCCCCCTGCGCACCCTCGTGCTGGTGTCGAAGGCCGCCCACTGCCTCAACGACCTGCTGTTCCGGCAGCGCAGCGGCCAGCTGCCGGTCGAGATCCCCCTCGTGCTCGGCAACCACCCCGACCTCGGCGAACTCGCGTCGTTCTACGGGGTGCCGTTCGAAGCGCGCCCCGTCACCAACGGTGACGAGAAAGCGGCGATGGAGGCGCGCATCCTCGAAGCGGTCGACGAGCATGACATCGAGCTCGTCGTGCTCGCCCGCTACATGCAGATTCTCTCGCCCGAGCTGTGCGAGCGGCTCGCGGGCAAGGCGATCAACATCCACCACTCGTTCCTGCCCGGCTTCAAGGGCGCGAACCCCTACCGCCAAGCGCACCAGCGCGGGGTGAAGTTGATCGGCGCGACCGCCCACTTCGTCACGAGCGACCTCGACGAGGGCCCGATCATCGAGCAGAACGTCGTGCGTGTCGACCACACCCGCTCGGTCGCCGAGCTCGTCGCCATCGGTCAGGACGAAGAGAGCCGCACCCTCAGCCAGGCGGTGCGCTGGTTCGCCGAAGACCGCGTGTTGCTCGACGGGCAACGCACGATCGTCTTCCAATAGTTCTGGGCAACCTCGCGCGGCAGCGCCGCCGCACCCACCCGAAGGGCACGCGATGACCACCACCCTCATCACCGACGTCGACCTCCTGGATGCTCGTGGCCGGCGCCCCGACTCATGGATCCTTCTCGACGGCGACCGCATCGCGGCCGTCGGAGAGGCGGGCACGGCCGCCCCCGCCGCCGACCACGTGCACGCCCTCGCCGGGCACACGCTCACCCCCGGCTTCATCGACCTGCACGGTCACGGCGGCGGGGGCGCCGCCTACGACAACGGCGAGGACGAGATTCGCGCGGCCCTCGCCGTGCACCGCGCGCACGGGACGACCCGATCGGTCATCTCGCTCGTCGCGAACCCGCTCGAACAGATCGAAGAGTCGTTGCGTCTCGTGGCCCGGCTCGTACAGGACGACCCGACCATCGTCGGCAGCCACCTGGAGGGCCCCTTCCTCGCGATCGGCCGGCGCGGCGCGCACGCGCCGGAATACCTGTCGGAGCCCGACCCCGTCGTGATCGCGCGCTTGCTGGATGCGGGCGGGTCGAGCATCCGCCAGGTGACGATCGCCCCCGAACTGCCGGGCGCGATTGCCGCCGTTCGCCAGTTCGTCGCGGCGGGCGTGGTGGTCGCCGTCGGGCACACGGAGGCCGACGAGAAGCTCACCCGTGAAGCGTTCGACGCCGGGGCGACGCTCGTCACGCACATCTTCAACGCGATGCCGGGCATCCACCACCGCGACCCGGGGCCCATCGTCGCCGGGTTCGACGACGACCGGGTCACCCTCGAACTGGTGCTCGACGGCGTGCACGTGCACCCGTCGGTTGCCCAGATGACTTTCCGCGCGGCGCCGCACCGGGTCGCGCTCGTCACCGACGCGATGGCGGCGGCCGGCGGCGACGACGGCTACTACCGGCTCGGCTCTCTCAACGTGACCGTGCAAAACGGGGTGGCAATGCTCAACGGCACCCAGACGATCGCGGGGTCGACCCTCACCCAAGATTCGGCGCTCAAGTGCGCCGTCACGTCCGCGGGCATCGACGAGTCGCGCGCGGTCGAAGCACTCACCCTCACCCCCGCCTGTGTGCTGGGGCGCGACGACGAGTGGGGCTTGCTCGAGCCCGGCTACGCTGCCGACGTCGTGGCGCTCGACGCCGAGTGGGCCGCCCGGCGCGTGTGGGCGGCGGGCAGTCTGGTCGGAGACGACGCATGAGCGCGGGTGGCGAGCGCGACACCGATTGGCGGCTCGTTCGGATCGCACGCTTCCCGCACACCGACGCCCGTATCGGCCCCATGGTCTGCGCCCCGTCGCGGCCAGGATTGCGTGCCACGTTCACCGACTGGCGCGTGACGGCGCCCGACGCAGCCCTGCACGGCTGAGCGTCTCGCCCCCGAAGGGGGGCCATCCGTCGAAAGATGCGCGCCGAACCTCCCTCGAGAGAAAGGACGCGCGCATGCTCGCACCCCGCGCTCGTCGGCAGTCCGAGCGTCGAACGAGTCGACGGCTCCGTTGCGAACGGGGGCATCGGGTCACTCGCGAGCTACACGGCGGGGCTGTACGCCGGCAACGGCACATATACGTCGCCGAATGGGCGCGAGAACATCGTCGTCTTCGTGACACTCGCCGACGGGGGCGTCATCGCCGACGTCACCGTGACGCCCGACGCCAACAACCCGACCGTGGCGTTCTACCAGGGGGAGTTCGCCGAGGGCATCGCGGCCGAGGTTGTCGGCCGTCACGTCGACGAGCTGGACGTCACGCGGGTTGCCGGGTCGTCTCTGACGAGCGGCGGATTTCGGGAGGCACTCGAGCAGATCCGCTCGGAGGCTCGCCGGTAGAACCCAGCACTGACACAGGCTCTGCACAGGTGTGAAAAGCAATCCCTGACGGACACCACAGCGAATCCCCATCGAGGTCAGCGATGCTGGAAGCCCGCCGACCGCCGCCTGTACGCCGAGACTCCGGAGCGCCGATGACCCGCCTCACCCGCCCCGCCGCACTGCCGCTGTACACCGCAGCCGCCTCGCTCACCCTCATGGGTGCACTGACCGGCTGCGCAAGCGACGTACCCGCGGCGCCCGCAGATCCCGCGCCCGGCTCGGGGTCGCCCGGGGCGCAACCGAATGAGCCCGGCGTCGACGACGGCGCCGCACCGATCACGGGCGACTTCGCCGACGGCACCTACACCGCCACCGGCTCGTATATTTCGCCGAACGGCACCGAGACGATCGACGTCGAGGTCACGCTCACCGACAACGTGATCTCCGCCGTAACGGTGGGAACGAACCCGACGAACCCGACGACGTCGCGCTTCCAAACGATGTTCTCGGGCGGCATCGAGGCTGAGGTCGTCGGCCAGCGCGTCGACGAGGTCGAGGTCACGCGCGTGGCCGGGTCATCGCTGACCGGTAACGGCTTCACCGATGCGCTCGAGCAGATCAAGGCGGATGCCCTCAGCAACTGATCCGGTCGTCTGGGAGTTCGAGGCGATCGGTGCCCCCTGGCGCCTCGACGTGCATCCCGGTCATGAGGGAGCCGGTGGAACGCACGCGGACCGCGTCGCCGTCGACGACCGCATCGCGCAGTTCGACCGCGACTGGTCGCGATTTCGTGACGACTCGCGCATCGCGGCGATTGCGCGCACTCCCGGCCACCACGCCCTCGCGGCAGACGCGGGGCCGCTCATGCGCCACCTACGCGAGCTGTACGAGGTGACGAACGGTCGGGTGAGTCCCCTCGTCGGCCGCAGCCTCGAACAGCTGGGCTATGACGCCACCTACCGCCTCACACCGGCGGGCGACCCGATCGCGGCGCCCGCCTGGGATGACGCGATCGCACTCACCGAGAACAGCGGCGATGGGGCCTTTGCACTCGACACGGCCTCCCCCGTCGTGCTCGACGTGGGGGCAGCCGGCAAGGGGTACCTCGTCGACCTCGTCGCGGAGCTCCTCCTCGAACGGGGGGCGGCCGGAGCGGTCGTTGACGGCAGCGGTGATCTACGCGTGGGGGGTGAGGCGAGCATCCGTATCGGGCTCGAAAACCCCGCGAATCCGGAACTGGTCGTCGGGGTCGTCGAACTCGCCGGCGGACGTGCCCTCGCCGCATCAGCGCCGAATCGGCGCGCGTGGGGGCCGGGCCTTCACCACCTCGTCGACGCGATGACGGGCCGGCCCCTCGCACTCGACGTCATCGCGACGTGGGCCGTCGCCGACTCGGCGCTCGTCGCCGATGGGGCGGCCACCGCGCTGTTCCTCGGCGAGCCCACCGCAATCGCTGAGCGGCTCGGCGTCGAATACGTACGGATGCACGCTGACGGCCGCCTCGAGGCGAGCCCCGGCTGGGAAGGAGAGCTGTTCCGATGAGAGCGACGATCGACCGCGTCACCGGTCAGGTCAGCATGTACCGGCTGACGACGATCGCGCTTTCCGCCGTGCTCGCCATCGGACTGCTGCTGGGCTCCCTCGGCGTCATCGGAGTCAATCCCTACGGACTGCTCGCGACGCTCGCCGTCGTGGTCGTGGCCACGCTCGGCGCGAACGAGGCGGCGGCGCGGCTCGCGCGCGTCGTTCCGCATCGCGAGTCGAGCGTCATCACCGCCCTCATCATTGCGTGTCTGGTGCCGCCCACCGTCGCCACCCTCGACCTCATCGGGGCGGCGGTCGCGGGCATCGTCGCGGCTCTGTCGAAGTACCTGATCGTCTGGCGTGGCCGGCACATTCTGAACCCGGCGGCAACCGGGGTGCTCGTCGCGGGACTGCTGCAGCTGACCGTCGGCATCTGGTGGATCGCGACGCCGGCGATGCTGCCCGTCGTTGCCCTCGGCGCGTTGCTGCTGCTCGACCGCACCCGCCGCCTCGATATCGGCGTAATTCTCGTCGTCGTGACGGTCGCCATCATCGGCACGCGTATCGCGGGCACCGGCCCGAGCGCGCTCGACGCGTACGGCTCGGTGCTGCTGTTGTTCCCCGTGGTTTTCCTTGCCGGCTACATGCTCAGTGAGCCGCTCACCCTGCCGCCTCGGCGCTGGCAGCAGTGGTTGGTGGCCGTCGTGACCGCGCTGCTGTTCTCGATCCCGTTCCAGTTCGGGCCGCTCTACACCTCGCCCGAGCTCGCGCTCGTCGCCGCCAACATCGTGGGTTTCGCCGTATCCCGCCGCGGCGGGTTCTCGCTACGGCTCACGGGGTCGCGCGCGCTGTCAGACAGCGCGACCGAATTCACGTTCACCCCGTCACGCCCGGTGCCGTTTGAGCCGGGTCAGTATCTCGAATTGCACCTGCCTCACCGCGCCGACCGGCGCGGCACCCGGCGCGTCTTTTCGATCGCCTCGGCCCCCGAGCGCGACCAGATCTCGCTCGGGATGCGGACGCCCACCGACGGCTCGTCGTTCAAACGCGTCCTCCGCGAACTCGACGAGGGCGCGACCGTGCAGGCCACGCAGATCTCGGGCGACTTCCTCCTGCCGCGCGACCCGGCAACCCCGGTGGTGATGATCGCCGGGGGCATCGGCGTGACCCCCTTCGCCAGCCAACTCGGCTCGGCGGCTGCGCGCGGGGAAAGCCGCGACGTGCACGTCGTCTACGTTCCGTCGCGCCCCGGCGAGGTGCTGTACCGCGACGTGCTCGAGAGCGCGGGGGCGACCGTCACCGTCCTCGACGACACCCCCGTGACGGCGGATGCTTTGCTCACCGCCGTGCCCGATCTCGCCTCCCGGCGCGCGTATGTCTCGGGAGCGCCGTCGCTCGTCGCCGACGCCGCGACGGCGCTCCGGCGCGCGGGGGCGCGACGGGTGCGCACGGACTACTTCGCCGGGTACTGACGCAACCCGGGAGCGTTGGATTCCCGGGGAATGAGCCCCGTGAATCCGCGATTTCGCCGTGCGCGAACTTCTAGCACTCTCGGCTGTCGAGTGCTAAATTATCGGTAGTTGAGTCACTCCGACTCAACTTCACCACTACCCGCCACACCGGCGGGCGACGTGACCGAAAGGAGCCACATCATGACCATGTTCTTCGACCCGTTCCGTGAGCTCGACCGCGTCGCCGGCACGCTGCTCGACCGCCGCGAAAGCCCCCGGCTCATGCCGATGGACGTCTACCGCGACGGCGACCACTACGTGCTGACCGCCGACCTGCCGGGCGTCGACCCGGGCAGCGTCGACGTTGACGTTGACGGCCAGCTGCTCACCATCCGCGCCGAGCGCACCCCGCGTTCGCAGGAGGGCGTGCAGTGGCTGACCCGCGAGCGTCCGGCCGGCGCCTACCTGCGCCAGCTGACCCTCGGTAAGGACATCGACACCGAGAGCATCAGCGCCCACTACGAGAACGGTGTGCTGAGTGTGATGATCCCCGTGCTCGAGAAGGCGAAGCCGCGCAAGATCGCGGTCGAGACCACCGGCACGCGGGCGGAAGTCACCGCGTAAGCTGCGGCACACGCCGCGACGGACGGGCCGGTGCCCCACGGGTGCCGGCCCGTACTGCACGCAGGGCCGCGAGAATCGCGACCAGGTCGACGACCTCTTGCAGGAGCGCTCCGACAACAGCCGGCAGCAGGCCGACCGACGCGACGAGCATCAGGCCGACCGAGATGATGATGCCGAGCCAGATGCTTTGCAGGGCGATGCGCACCGTCTGGTGTCCGATGGTGACCGCCTCGACAACGCGGGAGACGTCGTCGACCAGCACGACAGCATCCGCGCTTTCGCCGGCCGCGGTGGCGCCGCGCGCGCCCATCGCGATACCGACATCGGCCACCGCGAGCACGGGAGCGTCGTTCACGCCGTCGCCGACCATCACCACGGGACGCGGCTCGGCCTCGCGCACGATGCGCACCTTGTCGGCCGGCAGGCACTCGGCGTGCACCTCGTCGATGCCGAGCGACGCGGCGATCGGGCGCGCCGTCGCCTCCACATCTCCGGTCACCATCAGCACACGGGTGACGCCGAGCGGGCCGAGCGCGGCAACGGTCTCGGCCGACTCGTCACGCACTTGGTCGCGCAGGATGATCGTGCCGGCGAAGCGCCCATCGACCGCCGCGTAGACGGCTGCCTCGCCGCTCGGCAGCTCGGGGCGGATGATCGGGGCCGCGTTCCCAACGATCGCCTCCGCCACGAACGCCGGCTTGCCGACGACGAGCGCACGCCCGTCGAGGGTCGCGGCAACACCGTGGGTCGCGACCTCGCGGGCGTCGGTCGAATCACTGAGCGCGAGACCGCGACGCTCGGCCGCCTGCTGCAGAGCGGCGGCCAGCACGTGCGATGAGTAGCGTTCGGCGCTTCCGACGAGCCGCAGCAGCTCATCGGGGCGGAGGTTCGCTGTGCCGTCACCGGCGGCCGGGCGCACGTCGACCACCTCCGGGTGACCCTTCGTGAGGGTGCCCGTCTTGTCGAAGGCGACCGTGCGCACCCTCGACAGCTTCTCGAGGGTGCCCGCGTTCTTCACCACGACCCCGTTGCGGGCGGCGCTCGACATGCCGCCCATGAACGCGACGGGAGCGGCGATGAGCAGCGGGCACGGAGTCGCGACAACGAGCACCTCGGCGAATCGGACGGGGTCGCCGCTGACCGCCCAGGCGATGCCGGCAATGGCAAGACTCAGCAGGGTGAACGGCACCGCGTAGCGATCGGCGAGGCGCACGAGCGGGGCCTTCGACTCCGATGCCTCCCGCACGAGTTCGACGATGCGCTGATACTGGCTGTCGGCGGCGAGCGCCGATGCGATGATCTCCACCGCGGCCGGGCCGTTCACCGAACCGCTCGCGACCTCGTCGCCGCTCTCCTTGTCGACGGGCAGGCTCTCACCCGTGAGCGATGACTCGTCGAAGGATCCCTCGCGGGAGGCGAGGCGTGCATCCACCGGAACGATCTCCGCCGGGCGCACGAGTAGCCGATCGCCGACCGCGACCGCGTCGACGGGAACGTCGTCGATCGCGCCGTCGGGGCCGATTCGGTGCGCGCGCTGCGGAACCCGGTCAAGCAGGGCGCTCAGCTCGCGGCGGGCTCGGTTCTCGGCGTAGTCCTCGAGCGCCTCACCGCCGGCGAGCATGAACACGATGATCAGGCTCGCCCAGTACTCGCCGACGAGCAGCGTCGCTGTGATCGCCATGACGGCGAGCAGGTCAAGCCCGAACTGCCCGCTGAGCAGCCTGCGCACCATCGACACGCCCTCTTTCAGGGCGACGGCCGCGGCAAACACCGACACCAGGATGCGCGCGGCCAGTTCCAGCTCGATCGCCAGCAGCACGAGACCCACCGCGCCGACGGCCAACGCCGCGGCTACCAGCGGGTAGCGGCGGAGGGAAGCGGCAACGCGCGTCATGGGTCAGGTCTACCCGGTGGGCACGGCGAGCGCTAGGAAGGGGAGGCTTGCCTCAGGGAGCAGACCCGGCGTTACTGCGACCGCGCCCCCAGCCGAGTGAGGGCATCGCGACCGCCCGCGAGGTAGGCGCGCCAACCAGGGTCTTTCTCCGCGAGGTGCTGCCATTGGGCGCCCCACGAGTCTGGCGCGGGCAGAGCCTCGTCGAGTCGCGCGGCCCGAAGGGCGTCCCCCAGTGCAGCCACGGCGCCCTCGTGGTACTTCGCGGCAGGAAGCCGCTCGCGCGACAGAGTGCAGAGACTGTCGCCCGCGGCGGAGGTGGTGAGCGCAACGAGCGCCGCAGCGCGCGCCTCCGCGATCGTCAGTTCGCGCAAGCGCAGCGTTCGGCAGCCGAGAACGGAGCAAGCGCCTCGTCGATGTGCTGGCCGCAACCGGCCCAGGTGACCTTGCCGCAGGTCGAGCAACGGATGGGTGAGCACATGGGCGGTCCTTTCGATCAGTGTGGCGTGGTCGACGCCTCGTCGATCAATATACCCCCAGGGGTATTGTCACGCAAGCTACCGCTAACGCACGGATGCCCGTGGTTCGCACCACGGGCATCCAGCGTTCGCGACGAAACGCGACGCGATCGGCGCTTACGCGCCGAGTCGCGCTTTGAGGTTCTCGTCGAGGGCTGCGAGGAAGTCTTCGGTGGTCAGCCACTCCTGGTCGGGGCTGACGAGCAGCGCCAGGTCCTTCGTCATCTTGCCGCTTTCGACGGTCTTGATGACGACGTCTTCGAGGGTCTCAGCGAACTCGATGAGCGCGGCGTTGTCGTCGAGCTTGCCGCGGTGCATGAGACCGCGGGTCCACGCGAAGATCGACGCGATCGGGTTCGTCGAGGTGGGCTTGCCCTGCTGGTGCTGGCGGTAGTGACGGGTCACCGTTCCGTGCGCGGCTTCCGCCTCGACGATCTTGCCGTCGGGGGTGGTGAGCACGCTCGTCATGAGGCCGAGCGAGCCGAAGCCCTGCGCGACCGTGTCGGACTGCACGTCGCCGTCGTAGTTCTTGCAGGCCCAGACGTAGCCGCCCTCCCACTTCATTGCGCTGGCGACCATGTCGTCGATGAGGCGGTGCTCGTAGGTGATGCCCGCGGCCTCGAACTTGTCCTTGAACTCGGTCTCGTAGATCTCCTGGAAGAGGTCCTTGAAGCGGCCGTCGTAGGCCTTCAGGATCGTGTTCTTCGTCGACAGGTACACGGGGTAGCCGTGCGAGAGGCCGTAGTTCAGTGAGGCACGCGCGAAGTCGATAATCGACGCGTCGAGGTTGTACTGCACCTGCGCAATGCCGTCGCCCGGGGCCTGATAGACCTCGAACTTCTGGGGCTCGCCGCCGTCCTTCGGGGTGAACTCGACGGTGAGCGTGCCCTCGCCCTTGAAGAGGAAGTCGGTGGCGCGGTACTGGTCACCGAAAGCGTGACGGCCGATGATGATCGGCTTGTTCCAGCCCGGCACCAGGCGCGGGATGTTCGAGATGATGATCGGCTCGCGGAAGATCACGCCACCGAGGATGTTGCGGATCGTGCCGTTGGGGCTGCGCCACATCTTCTTCAGGCCGAACTCTTCGACGCGTGCCTCGTCGGGCGTGATCGTGGCGCACTTGACGCCGACACCGTGCTTCTGAATGGCGTGGGCGGCGTCGATCGTGACCTGGTCGTCGGTCTCGTCGCGGTGCTGAATGCCGAGGTCGTAGTACTCGAGCGTGACGTCGAGGTAGGGGTGAATCAGGCGGTCCTTGATGAACTGCCAAATGATGCGGGTCATCTCATCGCCGTCGAGCTCGACGACGGTGCCTTCGACCTTGATCTTCTCCATGCGGGGCCTTTCGGATGGGTCTGTCGCACGTCGGTGGGGCGCCCGCGGCACAGGATGCGCGGCAGGCGCGGCCGCAGGGCGGCCAAGGGCGCGGATGCGCGCCGCAGGCCAGCCTACCGCCTCGGCCGAATTGTCTCGACATCGAGATAACTCTTCGCGCGGCATTCACGCCCGTCCTCTACCCTGGGGGCCATGGGTGACTTGCGCGTAGAAGAGTTGTCGGCGAAAACCATCGTGGCCGCGAACGGCCTCACTCTGCGCCCGGGCCAGGAACAGTACGTCACGCCCGTCTCGTACTCGGCGAACGACGCCTATCTGAACCCCACCACGACGTGGGCGCGGGTCGTGCTCGACGGCGAGGAAGTCGTCGGCTTCGTGCGCGGCAACTTCGACCCCGACAACCCGCGGGAAGAGTTCCGCTCGTGCGTGTGGCGCATCAACGTCGACGCCGGAGCGCAGGGCCGCGGCGTCGGCCGCTTCGCCGTCCGGCAGCTCGCGGAGGAGGCCCGCTCGCGTGGCTTCGAGACGCTGCACGTCATCTGGGAGACCGGCGACGACGGCCCGGGCGAGTTCTTCCGCCGCATCGGCTTCGTCGAGGTCGGCGAGACCGAGTACGGCGAGGTCATCGGGAAGCTGGCCATCTGAGCGACGAACTCGACTTCGCGGGCGCCGTACTCACCGTCGTCGAGATGATCCCGCCGGGGCGCGTCATGACCTACGGCGACGTGGCGGCGACCCTCGGCTCGCGCGGCGCGCGCGCCGTCGGCCGGGTCATGGCCGAGTCGGGCGGCACGGTCGCGTGGTGGCGCGTGATCCGCTCCGATGGCAGGCCCCCGGCCGGACACGAAAGGGATGCCGTGGCCCACTACCGCGCGGAAGGCACGCCCCTGCGCACCGACGTCGCGCACTCCGGCGCCGACCCGATGAGCGTGCGTGTGGATCTCGCTCGCGCCCGGTGGGAGCCTGACCTAGACTGACGGAATGCAAGCGCTTGCAAGACGCGCCGGCCGCATCGTTGCCGCCGGCATCGCCGCCGCCATAGGGACCGTCGGCCTCCTCGCCGGATGCACGCCCGCCACCACCGCGCCGGAGCCGGCGGGAAGCCGCGATGCGGGCATCCTGCTGTTCCAGTGGACGTGGAACGCCATCGCCGATGAGTGCGAATTCTTGGGCGACTCCGGCATCGACTGGGTGCTGACGAGCCCGCCCCAAGAACACGTCGTGCGCGACGAGTGGTGGGTGCACTACCAACCCGTCAGCTATCAGATCGAGTCACGCCTCGGCACCCGCGACGAGTTCGCGGCCATGGTCGCCACCTGCGCCGAGCACGACGTCGACATCGTCGCCGACGCCGTCGTCAACCACATGACCGGCCTCGGCACGCCCGGCGTCGGGTGGGCCGGCAGCGAGTTCGAGCACTTCCGTTACCCCGGCATCTGGGAGCCCGACGACTTCCACCAGTGCACCGAGTCGCCCACCGGCGAGATCATCGATTACCGCGACGCCGACGAGGTGCGCAACTGCCGGCTCGTGAACCTCGCCGACCTCGCCACCGGCACCGAACGCGTGCGCGAGGGGCTCCGCAGCTACCTCGACGACCTGCTGAGTCTCGGCGTGAGCGGGTTCCGCATCGACGCGGCCAAGCACATGCCGCCCGAAGACATCGCCGCCATCATTCGCGACCTGCCCGAGGGGGTGCGCGTCTATCAGGAGGTGATCCGGGCATCCAGCGAACCGATTCAGCCCGAGGAGTACCTCGACAACGGGCCGTCGTGGGAGTTCCTCTACGCGCGCACGCTGAAGAGCATGGTCGACTCGGGGTCGCTGAACCCGCGGGTCGTGTTCGGGCCCGACGGCGGCTCGGTGCCGAGCGAGCTCGCCATCTCGTTCGTCGACAACCACGACACGGAGCGCAACGGCGAGACCCTGTCGTACAAAGACGGCGACGCCTACCTGCTGGGGCTCGCATTCATGCTCGCCCACCCGTACGGAACGCCCCAGCTCTCGAGCGGCTACGCCTTCGAGGGGCGGGATGCTGCTCCGCCGCTTCAGGCGGACGGTCGCGTCGCCGACGCCTCGTGCGCAGACGCGGCCGACGCGCCGCAGCCGCGGTACGAGCCCGGCGAGTGGGTGTGCCCGCAGCGCTGGACCGGGGTGACGGGGATGCTCGCGTTCCGCTCCGCCGTCGGCGATGCGCCGCTCACCGATGACGTGCGCTTCGACGGCGAGTTGCGCGCCCTCTCGGGATTCGGCCGCGGCGAGTACGGGTACATCGCGTTCAACGCCGGGCCCGTGTCGCTGACCGGCACCTTCTCGACGTCGCTCGCGGCCGGCACGTACGCCGACGCGCTGTCGGGCGAGACCGTCGAGGTCGACGACGCCGGCCGCTTCACGGCCGAGGTGCCGGGCCGCGGCTTCGTGGCCCTGCACGTCGGCGCCGTCGAGCGCTGAGCGGGCGCCGCACACCGACCGCGGGATCTGCCGGGCCCGCGAGCCGCGACTACTCGACGAGCGACCTGCTCACCACAGAGAGCGTCGCCGACTGCGACCGACGACCGCGCTCACGGCGGCGGGCTACCAGCAACGACACGACCGATTCAAGGATGAGCATCACCGCCGCGCGGGATGTGTGCACCAGCTCGTCACGGAAGCCATCCTCGATGGGAGCGACGATCAGCGCCGTATCCGCGGCGAGCGCCGCGGGGGATCCGGGGAAACACGTCACCACGAGCACGGTCGCCCCCCGCTCGCGGGCCTCAGCGATCACATCGAGTGACGCCCGATTGGAGCCGGAGCCGGTCACGACGACGCAGGCACATCCAGGTTCGAGGTGGGTCGCCGCCACCTGCTGGGCCAAACCGTCGGCCAGGTACTCGGCAGGGCGGCCCGCCGAGATGAGGCGCAGAGTGAGGTCGAGGCCGAGAGGTGACGACAGCCCGTTGGCGATGACGAGCACCCGGCTCGATTCGTCCAGTACCCGGACGAACTCGTCCAGGTCACTGTTCTCGATGCCCTCCAGGGTGCGCGTAACCCGGCTCGCGAAGCGCTCCAACTGCGACGCCATCACGCCCCGGGCGGTCGTGGTCTCGCTGACTGGCGTCGCCTCGCCACTCGTCGACTGTGCGGTGCGACCATCGAGCGCCAACTCGCGCACCAGGGCCACCCGCAGCTGCTGGTATCCGCGATACCCGAGTGTTTGCGCCGTCCGAATGACGCTTGCCCGCCCGACACCGACATGGTTCGCGAGTTCCTGGGCCGTGCGGTCAATGGCCGCCTCGACGTCCGCGACGATCGACTCGGCAACACGACGCTCTGTGGGCTGGAGCGACGGGGCGAGCATCGCGATGCGCGCCGTCGGCAGAGCGTCAGGCGATCCTGTCCACATCTAATGCTTCCCTCCCCGGGCGACGAGTCGTCGACCTGGATTCACGGCCGGGCCCTGCATGATGCGCCGGCGAATCGCGCCCGAAATCGCGTCGATGATCATCGTCGCGACGATCACCACGATCAAGAGCATCCCGACCGTATCCCAGGCCCGGAAGTTCGTGTAGTTCGCGAGCATGCTGCCAACCCCACCGGCGCCGACGAGACCGAGCACCGCCGAGGTGCGAATGTTGATCTCGAAGCGGTAGAGCGCGAACGACATCAGCGCCGGCGCCACGGCGGGCCAGAGCGCCCAGCGGGCGACCTCGGCGGTCGTCCCTCCAGCCGCCCGGACCGCCTCCGAGGTGCCCTCCTCGGCCGACTCGATCGTCTCGTAGACCCACTTCGCCTGGGTCCCGATGCCGGCAATCCCGAGCGCCAGCGCGCCGGTCAGCGGCGTCAGGCCTGTGACGGTGAGCAGCAGCAGGGCGATGATCACCTCGGGCACGGCCCGAATCACGGCAAAGATCCCGCGCAGTGGCAAGCGCACCCAGCGAGGGCCCACCCCGCGTGCGGCGAGGATGCCGAGCGGAATTGACAGGACAACGCAGAGAATCGCGCCGATCCAGGCCATCGAGATCGACCGCCACATCTCGAATAGCGCCCGCGGCAGGCGCTCCCAGTCCGGGTCGGTGAACATGAGCGTGCCGAATCGAAGGAGCTCTGCGGGCAGCTGCCCGAGCTCTCGCCAGTCGATCTGTAACCCGGCGGTCGCCGCGACCACGACACCCCCGACCACCACGGCCCAGACGGTCGCGGCCGTGCGGCGGCGCCGCACGGGCGGGTGCAGCACCCCGACGGGCCCGCTCACGTGAGTCTCCGGCGCAGGGCGTGCGAGACGAACTCAATCAGGACAACCACCACCAAGATCTGCAGGATGATGACCGAAACATCGTCGTAGGCGAAGAACGCGCGTCGCTCGTCAATGAGCCGCCCGATTCCGCCCGCGCCGACGATGCCGAGAATTGCGGAGATGCGGACGTTGAGCTCGAGGGCGTAAAGCCACTGGTTTGCGAAGAGCGGCCACGCCTGCGGAAGCGCCGTGACGCGGTTGATTTGGAGCTGCGAGCCGCCCGCGGCACGCCCTGCCTCCATGTAGGCGTGGTCGGCCGAGTCGATCGCCTCCGACACCAGCTTCACGACGACGCCGACATTGAACAGGAAGAGCGTGAGGACTCCCGGCAGAGCCCCGACGCCGAGCATCGCGACCAGAACGGTCGCGTAGACGAGGTCGGGGATCGCGCGAATCACGTTGATCACCGTGCGAACGGCTTGACGCGTGATCGAGTTGGGGTTCGTCGGGGTCGCCGCCCACAGGGTCAACGGCACGGACACAATCGCAGCCCCGACGGCGCCGACGAGCGCCATCTGCAGGGTCTCGATCATCGGGCCGATGGTGCGCGGCAGGAACGTGAAGTCGGGGGTAAAGAGTTGCAGCAGTAGCCCCGCGCCGTTGTTCCAGTTGCGGATCAGCGCCGCGATATCCAGCGTGATGCCGCCGATGGCCGGGATGCACGTGGCGATCGTGAACAGGAGAAACCCGGTCGCCACGAGCACGCGTTGCCGAATATTGCGCGGCTTCGGCGGCAGCGTCAGCTCGGGTGTCGTCGTCGCCGACATCAGGACCCCAACTGGTCGTCGGGCTGAATGGGCCGGCCGTAGATCTCCTCGAAGTCGCGGTCCGTGGCGTCAGCGGCGGGTCCGTCGTAGACGAGCCGGCCATCGCGCAAACCGATCAGCCGCGTCGTGTACGTGCGGGCCAAGTCCATCAGGTGAATGTTGATGACGACGGTCAGCCCGCTTTCGTTGTTGATGCGCCGCAGATCGTTCATCACTGCGTGTGCGGTCGGCGGGTCCAAGCTCGCCACCGGTTCATCGGCGAGCATCACGCTCGGCTCTTGTGTCAGGGCACGCGCGATCGCGACGCGCTGCTTCTGACCACCCGAGAGCTGACCTGCGCGGGTCCAGACCTTGTCGAGCATTCCCACCGAGTTCAGTGAACGAAGCGCGAGCTCGCGGTCGTGGGGGGTCGTAATGCCGAGCAGGGTGCGATAGCTCGGAGTGTGCGAGAAGCGTCCCACCATGACGTTGCGGTAGACACTTGCCCGGTCAGCCAGGTTGAAGCCCTGGAAGATCATGCCGATGTGGCCGCGCACCTGACGCAGTTGGCGCCCGGTCAATCCGTTGACCGTGTGGGGACCCACGGTGACCGTTCCGGTCGTTGCCGACACGAGCCCGTTGATCGTGCGGATCAAGGTCGACTTGCCCGAACCGGACAGCCCGACGATCGCGACCATCTCGCCCGGCGCGATCGTGAGCGACACGTCGCTCAGCGCGACGGTTCCGTTGGGGTAGGTAACGCCGACATTGTCGAGCGTGATGGGCCACGACCCGGAGGCCGAGGACGTGTCCTCGGCCTCCGGACGCTGACCCTCAGCCCGGGAATTCGGCTGGGTCTCGGCCGCCATGGTTAGTTGGCGAACTGAGCCAGGATCTCGCCGTACCGCACGATCTCCTCGTCGGCGGTCTCGCTCGTCCAGTCAGAGAGGCCGACCAGCTCGAACATGATCTCGGCAGCCTCCGGCGACGAATCGGCGTAGCCGTCCAGCAGCTCGGTGAGCTGCTCGACCAGGTCCGCGGGGAGCGACGCCGAGGCCGCGACGCCACCGTTCGGAATCATGTCGGTGTAAGCGAACGCGACGACGCGGTCAGCGACGTCTGGAGCCTCCTCGACGACCGTGACGCGCGCATCCCAGTAGGCGAACGAGACTTCGGCGTCGCCGTTGTACACCGCGAGCACGGCGTTGTTGTTGCCCTCGACGGGAATCTGCGTGATGCCGGAGTCGGTGTCGATGCCGAGCTCACGCATCACGACAACGGGGTACTGGTAGCCGGCAGGCGACGTGACCGCCTGCAGCGCGACAGCCGTTCCCTCGTCGATCAACTCGAGGGCATCTAGCCCCGCGGGGCCTTCGCCCGTGGCGACCGCGTCTTCGATGCCGTTGCAGTACGAAAACTCGACGTCACCGGCGGGGTAGGTCGCGAGCACGGGCTCGTCGGCGCAGTACTTGTCGGGGTTGTTCGTGAAGGCCACCGATGCGTACGAGGTGGCACCGAAGCGGACGTCGCGCAGAATCAGCTGGGCGTCGAAACGCTCGATCGCGTTGTAGAGCGAGCCGGCGTCGGTAATGATCACGTCGGCCTGGCCGCTGCCCAGCGCTTCGACCGTGGCCGAGTAGTCGGAGGCCACGACGCCGTTGACCTCGATGCCGAGGTTTTCCGAGAGGTAGTCGGTGAGCGGCCCGAGCGCCTCGGCGAGGTTCTCACCCTCGACCGACGGCACCAACGAGATGGTGATCGACTCGGGCGAGACGTTCGCCTCACCGTCGGCGCCGGAATCGGTGGCCGTGCTGCATCCGGCGAGGGCAAGCATCGCGACGGTCGCGACGCCCGCGAGGGGAAGAGATCTGCGCATTGTCAGTGATTCCTTTCAGGTGGTGGGTGATGACGGGCGGTGCGAGGAAAAAGACGTCACGGCCTCACGCGCGGAGTCGACCCAGTGGTCGATCGCGTCGTAGAGCTCGGCGAGCGTGGCGCCGCGCATGGTGGTCGGCGCGCTGGAGTGGGTGATGGTCGCGCCGACGAGGGCCGTACTGGCGCCGAGTGCAGCAGCGGGTGCGAGGTCAAACTCGGCGATGTCACCCACCGCCAGGACCGGGCCACGCTGAAGGGCGGCCGTCACGATCGGCACGAGCCCATCGGGCTTGCCAACCAAGAAGTGCCGAGCCGCGAAGGCCCCGGTTACCCCCCAGGCGTCCAGTACCGAGACAATGCGGTCGCCGGGTGCGTTCGTGGCCAACTCGAGTCGCGCCCGATCGGAGAGGTGCGTGAGAAAGGCAGCGAGACCGTCGGGCGCACTGACGGGCGCACGGTCCGTTCCGAGGAGCCCCCGTGAGGTCGCGTAGGCGGCCTGGATCACCCCGGGCGCGACGTGCGCGGTGGCAGCGGTCTGCGTCACGGCGTCGTAGCCATCGCGATAGCGCTCACTGCCCGACTCGAAGTCGCTGATGGCACGCGCCGCTCGATCGCGGAAACCGTCGTCACTCACGGTGTCAGCGATGGCGTCAGCGAAGGCCAGAACGGGTCCGTTGCCGAGCGCGAGTGTGCCGTCAAAGTCGAGAACGATGGTGGGCCGCATAACGTTCGGTGAGCTCCTTCCACATACCGCCGTCGAGACGGATGGACGCAATGTCGATAATCATCAATGATGATGGACGAAGCGCCCACGCGGGATGAATTCTTCGTAAACACGGGCGGACAGGGCTCGGGCTACGCTCAAAAAGTGGCAGCAACCCTCGACGCGATCGCCGAGCGCGCGCACGTCGACCCTCATGGAGCACTCGACGCACACCCCTGGCTCGGGGCGGCGATCGACGCCGACGCCCACGCCGGGCGCTTTCACGAGTGGGGTCGCTCGACGGTGATCGACGAACTCGCCGAGGCCCCGGTCATCACCATGGCGCTCTTTACCGCTCTGCACGAGCGCGCTGGGCTCGCGGCCGACTGGCCGGTGGGCAATGCCGGCCTGATCCACGTGTACGGGTATCTGCTCTCGACGATCGTCACCCCGTATGGCCTGAAGCGCGAACGCTGGATAGCGGGCGAGCTCGCTCGCGCCTACGGTCTCAACGGCGACGCCTTCGTGCCCTGGGCGTCGAGCACGCCACTTCTCGAACGGGTCACGTCCGCGGCGACAGCACTGCTGGAGGAGTCACCCCAGCGCGTCGCCGCCCTCGACGGCGGCCTGTCCGCGACCCTGGCGCTCGGTCGGAACGACTCCGCTGCCGGGGCCTTCGCGCTGGCCTATCGCCTCGACAAGTTGCTCATCACGACGTTCCCCGTCAGCTCACCCGAGGTGATCCTCGCCGAGTGGGACGCCGAGCCCCGCCGCTTGCGCTGGAACGCGGTCGCCCCCGAGCGCCCCCGACCCTAGACGAGCGACTCGCGCCAGGCGGCGTGCAGCTGCGCGAACTTGCCCGCCCCGGCGATGAGCTCGGCGGGGCTGCCGTCTTCGATCATGCGGCCATGCTCCATGACGAGTACCCGGTCGGCGATCGCCACGGTCGACAGTCGGTGAGCGATGATCACCGCCGTGCGGTCGGCGAGCAGAGTCTGCAGCGCCTCCTGCACGAGCCGTTCGCTCGGGATGTCGAGCGAGGCCGTCGCCTCGTCCAGGATGAGCACCGTCGGGTCGGCGAGGAACGCGCGCGCAAACGAGATCAGCTGCCGCTGCCCCGCCGACACGCGCCCGCCGCGCTTGTTCACGTCGGTGTCGTAGCCGTTCGGCAGCGAGGTGATGAACTCGTGCGCTCCGACGGCGCGCGCTGCCGCCTCGACCTCCTCGTGCGTGGCGTCGGGCTTGCCGAGGGCGATGTTGTCAGCCACGGTTCCCGAAAAGAGGTAGGCCTCCTGCGTCACCATGACGATCGCGCGCCGCAGGTCTTTCGGGTGGAGCTTCCGCAGGTCGACGCCGTCGAGCGTGACGCGTCCATCGGTGGGGTCGTAGAAGCGCGCGATGAGCTTCGCGAGCGTCGACTTACCCGCACCGGTCGTGCCGACGAGCGCGATCGTCTGACCCGCCGGGATCTCGAGATCGAAGTCGGGCAGCACGACGGTCTCGTCGGTGTACTGGAACCGCACGCTCTCGAACCGCACCTGCCCCTTCGCCTGCCACAGGTCGATGGGGGTCGTGGGGTCGGGCACCGACGGCGCCTCTTCGAGCACGCCCGAGATCTTCTCCAGAGCTGCGGCGGCCGACTGATACGAGTTGTAGAACATCGCCATCTCCTCGGCGGGGCCGAAGAAGTTGCGCACGTACAGCAGCACGGCAATGAGCACGCCGATCTGCAGCGACCCGTCGACAACCCGGAAAGCACCCCACAGCAGGGCCGCGGCGACCGCGACGTTGCCGATCAGCACGAGACCCGGGTCGAAGATGCCGAAGAGTCGGATCACGCGCGCGTTGGCGTCGCGGTAGCTCTCGACGTGGTCGCCGAACTCGCGCGCGTTGCGCGGCTCCTTTCGGAACGCCTTCACCGCACGGATGCCCGTCATCGTCTCAACGAAATGCACGATCAGGCGGGCGGATGCGACGCGCGTCAGGCGGAACATCTTCTGCGAGCGCACCTGGAACCAGCGCGTCAGCATGAGCAGTGGGATGAGCGCGGCGGCCAGCACGAGCCCGCTCGGGGCGTCGAGCAGGATCAGCGCGCCCGCCGTGAACCCCATATAGAGCAGGCCCGACACGAGCTGGTTGATGCCCGAGTCGAGCAGCTCGCGAATGGAGTCGAGGTCGCTCGTCTGGCGCGAGATGATGCGGCCCGAGGTGTACGACTCGTGGAACTCGAGGCTCAGATTCTGGGTGTGCAGGAAGACGCGCTTGCGCAGGTCGAGCAAAATCGCCTGACTGATGCGCGCGCTCATCACCTGGTACCAGGCGATTGTTGCGGCGCCGACGAGGGCGGCGAAAACGAAGCCGACGACGATGAGGGCGATGGGCATCCAATCGCCGTTGTTGGCGACGGCCGGCAAGCCCCGGTCGATGCCGAGCGCGATCAGCGCCGGGCCCGCAACCTGCAGCGCCGTCGAGAACACGACGACGACCATCGCGAACACGATGCGGCCGCGCACGGGGCGCAGCAGCGAGCCGAGCAGGCGCAGTGAGCGTTGGCGAATCTGGCGCGACTCGTCTTTCGTGTAGTTGTCGCGTTCTTCGCCGGCGACACCGAGAACGCTCATCGCTTCACCTCCCCGTCTCGTTCGAATCCGTCTTTGTCGATGACGCGGCTCTCGCGCACCGTGGCCTCCTGCACGCGGGATGTCTCCTCCGCGAGGCGCAGCTCGCGCTCGTCGCGCTCGGCCTGCGCCAGCTCTTCGTCTTCGAGAGAGGAGATGACGTAGCGGTAGTGCTCGTTGCGGGCGAGCAGCTCGCTGTGCGTGCCGACGTCGGTGATGCGCCCCTCCTCGAGCAGCGCGACGCGGTCGGCCATCTGCACGGTCGACGGGCGGTGGGCGACGATGAGGCCGGTGGTGGTCGCGAGCACGCGACGCAGGGCCGCCTCGACGAGCGCCTCGGTGTCGACGTCGAGTGCGCTCAGCGGGTCGTCGAGCACGAGCACGTCGGGCTTGGCAGCAACGGCGCGCGCGAGGGCGAGGCGTTGGCGCTGGCCACCCGACAGGCTCATGCCCTCCTCCCCCACGACCGTGTCGGCTCCGTCGGGCAGGTCGTAGACGAAGCCGGCCTGCGCGATGTCGAGGGCTTCGGCGAGCACGCGGTCGGCCTCGGCAACGACCGCGGGGTCGTCACTCGCGAACTCGGGGCGGCCGAGCAGCACGTTGTCGCGCACGCTCGACGAAAACAGCGTGGCGTCTTCGAACGCCATCGCGATCCTTCGCCGCAACTCTTCACGGGTCAGGTCGCGAATGTCGACGCCGTCCAACAGGATGCGCCCACCGGTCACGTCGTACAGCCGCGTCGTCAGCGCCGTCAGCGTCGTCTTGCCGCTGCCCGTGATGCCGACGAGCGCCATGGTTTCGCCGGGCTCGAGCTCGAGGTCGATGCCGTCGAGCTGGTCGCGCTGGCCGGCGGGCGCGTCTTGGTAGCGGAAACGCGCATCCTCGAAGACGAGGCGGCCGACCGGCCGCTCGACGGTCGCCGGATGCTCGGGGTCGGTGATCGTGTTCACCTCGTCCATGACGTCGAAGAACCGGTCGACGGCGCTGCGGGTGTCGAACGTCATGGCGAGCAGGAAGCCGATCGACTCGATCGGGAAGCGCAGCACCGTTGCGGTGGCAAAGTAGGCGAGCAGCTGGCCCACCGTGAGCTGATCGGCGGCCGCGAGCGCGACGCCGCCAAGCAGCGACAGGGCGAATGCCGCGTCGGGAATGAGCACGAGCCAGAACCAGATGCCCGCGATCGCTTTTGCCTTGCGGATCTCGAGAGTGCGCAGCATTTCGGCCTGATCGGCGAACTTGAGCAGCGAATGCTTGCCTCGGCCGAACGCCTTGAGCACGCGGATGCCGTGCACGCTCTCTTCGACGGCGGTCGCCAGGTCGCCCTGCTGGTCTTGAACGCGACGGGCGATGACCGAGTACTTCTTCTCGAACACATAGCCGTATACCCAGATCGGAATGGACGTGACGAAGAAGAGCAGGCCGAGCCAGATGCTCCAGTTCAGGAGCACGACGATGCCGATGAGGATGGTGATGATGTTGACGATCAGGAGGACGAGGCCGAATGAGATCCAGCGGCGGATGAGGTTCAGGTCACTCACCGCGCGCGACAGCAGCTGGCCCGACTGCCACCGGTCGTGGAAGGCGACGGGCAGGTCTTGCAGCTTCGCATAGAGGCCGTTGCGCATGCGCGCCTCGATGTGCGTGCCGGGGGTCAGCACGAGCCAGCGGCGCAGCATGATCATCGCGGCTTCGACGACGCCGAGCACGAGAACGAGGGCGACGGCTGGCCAGATGCCGACCGGGTTGCCGTCGGCGAGTGGTCCGTCGACGAGGCCCTGCAACACGATGGGGATGAGCAGGCTGACGACGCCGGCCGCGAGGGCCGCGATCATGCCCCCGATGATCCACGGCACCGCCGGCTTCGCGTACGGGTAGATCCGCGCGATGGCGCGGAACGTGCTCAGTTCGCTCTTGCGGGGCGCGGCGGCGGATGTTTCAGCGGTCGACACGACGGTGTTCCTCGTGGTTCGGCGCGGCGCGCTCGTGGCGCATTGCGGTGGTGGATTTCGTGCCGCCGACGCGCCTCCGGGGGTGCCGGGGCGCGGGCAGCCTTGCAGACTATCGCCTCAACTTCGCGGGCGCCAGCCACAATTCCCGGCGCGCCGAAACAGGCTGAGAACCGGTGACCGGGATGCGCGGGATCAGTGGAAGAAGTGGCGCTCGCCCGTGAGGTACATCGTCACGCCGGCCGCCTGGGCCACGTCGATGACCTCCTCGTCGCGCACTGACCCTCCGGGCTGCACGACGGCGCGCACGCCCGCGTCGACCAGCACCTGCAGGCCGTCGGCGAAGGGGAAGAACGCGTCGGAGGCGGCGACCGAGCCGCGGGCCCGCTCCCCCGCGCGCGTCACGGCGAGGTGGCACGAGTCGACGCGGTTGACCTGACCCATGCCGACGCCGACTGAGGCGCCGCCCGCGGCGAGCAGGATCGCGTTCGACTTCACGGCGCGGCAGGCCCGCCAGGCGAAGGCCAGGTCGGCGAGCGTCGCCTCGTCGGCCGCCTCGCCCGAGACGAGCTGCCAGGAGGCGGCGTCGGCGAAGTGACGGTCGGGGCGCTGGGCGAGGAAGCCGCCGGACAGTTGGCGCAGCTCGAGCGCCTCGGGCGCGAAGCTCGCGGGCAACTGCAGCAGCCGCAGGTTCTTCTTCGCCTGCAGCACCTCGAGGGCGCCGGGCTCGAAGCCGGGCGCGACGACGACCTCGGTGAAGATCGGCGCGATCGACTCGGCGGCCGCGCGGGTGACGATACGGTTCGCGGCGATCACGCCGCCAAACGCCGACACGGGGTCGCAGGCGTGGGCGGCCGCGTGCGCGGCGGCGATCGTCTCGCCGACGGCGATGCCGCACGGGTTCGCGTGCTTGATGATCGCCACTGCTGGCTCATCGTGGTCGAACGCGGCGCGCAGGGCGGCGTCGGCGTCGACGTAGTTGTTGTACGACATTTCTTTGCCGCCGAGCTGCGTCGCCTGGGCGATGCCGGCGCTGCCGACGACCGGGTACAACGCCGCCGCCTGGTGGCTGTTCTCGCCGTACCGCAGGTCGGCGGCCTTGTCCACGGCGATGCGGATGCTCGCGGGCAGCCCCGCAGTCCCGCTCGCGCCGTCCGCGTCCTGCTCCGCGACCCGCTCCGCCAGGTAGCTCGCGACCGCCGCGTCGTACGCGGCGGTGTGCGCGAAGGCCTTCGCGGCGAGGCGTGTGCGGAAGGCGAGGTCCGTGCCGCCGGTGCGCACAGCATCCAGAACCGGGGCGTAGTCGGCCGGGTCGACGACGATCGCGACGTTCGGGTGGTTCTTCGCCGACGCGCGCACCATGGCGGGGCCGCCGATGTCGATCTGCTCGACGACCGCGAGCGGCTCGGCCCCCGAGGCGACGGTCTCGACGAACGGGTAGAGGTTGACGACGACCAGCTCGAAGGGCGCGAAGCCGAGCTCGGCGAGCTGCCGCTCGTGCCGCTCGAGGCGCAGGTCGGCGAGCAGCCCGGCGTGCACGGCGGGGTGCAGGGTCTTCACGCGGCCGTCGAGCGACTCGGGAAACCCGGTGACCTTGGACACTTCCGTGACCGGGTGGCCCGCGGCGGCGATCGTGGCGGCGGTCGACCCGGTCGAGACGAGCTCGACGCCCTGCTCGACGAGGTCGGCGGCCAGCTCGACCAGCCCGGACTTGTCGCTCACCGAGATGAGGGCGCGGCGCACGGCCACGGCGTCGCGGGGGCGGTAGTCGGCAGCGTTGGGGGTGGGGGCGGCCACGGGGCTCCTTCTTAGGCGGATGAACGAGGGCTGGTGAGGTCGATGGTGCCGTCGGCGACGCCGCGCACGACATCGGCGAGCAGGCGCCGCTCAACGGGCTTGATGCGGTCGTGCAGGGTCGCCTCATCGTCGCCAGTCAACACCTGCACGCGTTCCTGAGCCAGGATCGCGCCCGTGTCGACGCCCGTGTCGACGACGATCACGCTCGCGCCCGTCTCGGTGACGCCGGCGGCGAGCGCGTCGCGCACGCCGTGCGCTCCGGGAAACTCGGGGAGGTACGCCGGGTGCGTGTTGATCAGCCGCGGGGCGAAGGCAGCGACGGCCCGCGGCGGCAGCAGGCGCATGAGCCCGGACAGCACGACGAGGTCGGGCTCGTGCGCGGCGCCGGCGGCAACGAGGGCATCGCCCCAGCTCTCGCGATCGGGATGCTCGGAGAACGGAACGACGAACGCCGGAATTCCGCGCCGTCGAGCGTGTTCGAGCCCGCCCGCCTCGCGGTCGGCGCCGACGGCGACAATCTCAGCCGGGAAGTCGGGAGCGTCGCATTCGTCAAGCAGCGCGGCGAGGTTCGACCCGCCGCCCGAGATCAGAACGACGACCCGCAGCACACCCTTAACGCTAGCGGCTGGCGGTGAGCCTCTCAGCCACCACCTGCTTCGCACCCCCGGCGAGCAGGCCGAGCGGGATCGTGATGGCGGCGATGACGAGCATCCAGAGGCCGACCTCGAGGGGGTCGGGGCCGACGACCGCGAGGCGGCCGGGGCCGGCGGCCCCCGACGCGAGGAAGGCGAGGGCGGCCATGACGGCGCCCGCGACGACGCCGGCGAGAACTCCGGCGAGCGCCGCCCATCCCTCGGGGCGGCGGTCGGGACCGAGCACATCGAGCAGGCGCTCGCGCAGCATGACGCCCGCGACGAACGACGCGACGACGGGGACGAGCAGCACGAGGAAGCCGGGGGCGAAGTCGGGTGCGGGCAGCGCGCCGAGCACCGGGATCGCGGGCACCGGCCCGAGGCTCACCCCGAGTGGGCTGACCGACGAGCCGACGCCCAGCGCGAAGCCGGGGCCGACGAGGTAGCTGGTCGTCCAGATCACGATGCTCGGCAGCAGGGCGAGCTGGCCGAGGGTGAGGGCGATGCCGCCGAGCACGCCCGACTGCACTCCCTGGTACAGGGCGATCACGTCGGTGAAGCCGACGAACAGCGCGATCGTCGTCACGAGGGCGCCCGCGGCAACCACGGTCGCGACGCTCGCGACACCGGCGCGCACCACGACCTCGGCGACGCCCCGAACGCTGGCCGGGATGCGCCCCCACAGCTCACGAACGCGCACCCGCGCCGGGTTGGTCGTCCCGATCGAGCCGATGGCGAGCCCAAGCCCGTAGACGAGGCCGGGGAAGAGCGTCGCCTGCACCGGGTCGGGGGTGGCCCCCGGGTTCGCGACGAGCCACTGGATGAGGGCCGAGAGCCCCACCACCCCGGCCACCGCCACCAGCTCGCCGATGATTCGGTGCGGGTGCTCGCGCAGGCGTCGTCCGAGCCGCACGCCCAAGAGGGCGGTGATCAGCAGAAACCCGGTGAGCGCGAGGGTGATGGTGAACGGGTCGCCAGCGCCGTCGATCTGCAGCTGCGCGACCGTTTCTGCATCGAGCCGAATGGTGACGGCGACGCCGTGGCCGAGCATCCAGATGATGGCGCCGGCCTTCCAGAGGTCGATGAGGTCGACCTGGAACTCGAACTGCACGGCCCACATCACGGTGAGCACGGTGAGCGGCACGCCCGCGCCGGCGGCGACGACGAGCAGCGCCTCGAGGGCGGAGAAGAAGGCGGTCGCGCGGCGGGTCATGTCGCCCGCGAGCCTACGGGCGCGCGAGCCCTACCCGAGGGCGGCGCGCGCCGCGGCCTTCGCCTCGGCCGGGTCAGCGGTGCTGACGGCGGCCTCGGCCGCGCGACGGCAGGCGGCGAGATCGACGTCACCCAGCCGGGCACCCACCCGCGTGATGGCGCGGGCCGCCATCGAGAGGCTCGTCACGCCGAGACCGACGAGCACACACGCCAGGTCGGGGTCGGCTGCCGCCTCGCCGCACACGCCGACGGGCGTGCCGGAGCTCTCGCGGCTCGCCTCGCCGATCATGCCGATGAGGCGCAAGAGCGCGGGCTGCCACGGGTTCGCCAGATCGGCGAGGTCGCCCGACTGCCGGTCGGCGGCCATCGTGTACTGGGCGAGGTCGTTCGTGCCGAGGCTGACGAAGTCGACCTCGCGCATGACCTCGACGGCGGTGAGCCCCGCGGCGGGGGTTTCGATCATCACGCCGATGGTGGTGAGGCCGGCACCGCGGGCGAGCGTCACGAAGTCGCGGGCCTCGGCGGCCGTCGCCACCATGGGCGCCATGACCCACACGTCGGCGGTCGCGTCCTCCGCGGCGCGTGCGATGGCCTGCACCTGCCGCTCGAGCACGTCGGGGTGTCGCCGGGCGGTTCGCAGGCCCCGCACGCCGAGAGCAGGGTTCGGCTCGTCGTCGTTCGTGAGGAACGGCAGTGGCTTGTCGCTTCCGGCGTCGAGGGTGCGCACGACGACCCGCTGACCGGCGAAGCCGCCGAACACCTCGCGGTAGGCCTCCACCTGCTCGTCGATGCTCGGCTCGGTGTCGCGGTCGAGGAAGCAGAACTCGGTGCGGAACAGCCCGACTCCTTCGGCGCCCCGCTCGACGGCGCGCGCCACGTCGCGAGGCGCGCCGACGTTCGCCCCGAGCAGCACCCGGTGGCCGTCGCGCGTCTGGCCGGGGCCCTCGAACGGCGGCAGAGTGATCACACCGGTCGCGGTCGCCTGCGACGCCTGGTCGGGGCGCACGACGACCTCCCCCGTGTCTCCGTCGACGAGCAGCAGCTCGCCGTCGACGATGCTTGTGGCCTCGGGGTAGCCGACCACGGCGGGGAGCCCCAATTCGCGGGCGATGATCGCCGTGTGCGAGGTCGGGCCACCCTGTTCGGTGATGAGCGCGAGGCACACGGCCGGGTCGAGCGCGACCGTGTCGGCGGGCGCCAGGTCGTCGGCCACCAGGATGAACGGCTCGCGCCGGTCGGGAACCCCCGGCGGCTCCTCCCCCCGCAGCTCGGCGATGAGCCGGTTGCGCACATCGAGCAGGTCGGTCGCGCGCTCGGCGATCAGCCCGCCCGCCGCGCGATACTGCTCGGCGAGCTCGGCGGAGACCTGCCATGCCGCGCGGGTGGGGGTGAGCCCGCCGTCGCGGATTAGCGCCTCGGCGCCTCCGACGAGCGTCGGATCGGTCGCCATGTCGGCGGTCGCCTCGAGAACGGTGCGCCGCTGACCGGTCACGCTCGCGGCACGCTCGCGGTACCGCTCGGCCACGCGGATGCTCGCCTCGCGCAGCAGAGACACGGCCCCGTCGCGCGCGTCCTCCGGCACACGATCGCTGGCGGACGGCTCGCGGACCGTGCGGCGCAGCACGACGGCGGGACCGACGACGCGGCCGGAGCTCACCCCGATCGGACCGGTGGGGGTGGGGTCGACGCGCGCCGGCGTCGGTGCGGCGGCGCCGGTGGGCGCTTGCCCCTCGGCGAGCTCCTCACCGAAGCCCTCCTCGATGAGCGCGCGAACGTGCTCGACGGCCTCGGCCGCCTGCGGTCCGGTCGCCCTGATGAGCACCACCGTGCCCGGTCCCGCCGCCAACGTGGCGATGCCGATGGGGCTCGCCGCCGAGACGGGTGGGCGCTGAGCCTGGACCTCGCGTTGTAGCATCACCTCGGCGTCGAAGCTCTGGACCGCCCCGGCGATGACCGCAGCGGGGCGGGCGTGCAGACCAGCGACATTGCGCACGGTCGCGGTGGCCGACGACGCGTCGGAGGGCGCAGGGGGTTCGTCGGCCGCCGACGCCGCGCCCGCAGCATCCTGATCGGGCGTCGGCGACTGCAGGTGGTCGGTTTTGGGGCGCAGGGCCCCCGATGCTTCTTGCGCGACTTCGGCGAGCGAGGCTCCCCCCGCCGCGCGAACGACGGCCGCGAGGAGGCCCTCGACGAAGGGCGCGGCGACGAGCCGGGTGCGCTCGGCGAGGTCAGGGTCGACAAACTCGAGCGCGAGCTCCGCGCTCATGATGGCCGAGCCGAGATCCATGATCACGGCGACACCGTCGCCCGAGTCGGCTTCGGCGATCGCCTCAGCGATGCGCGCAGCGTCGGTGCCGATCTCGCCCTCTGCCGTGCCCGCCGCAGCGATGACGGCCGGGGCGCCCGTCGCCGTCATTTCGAGGGCGAGGGCAATCGCCGCCTCCGCGAGGGCCGGACTGTGCGAAACGGCGACAACACCGACGGAGCTCATGCGGCGATGACCTCCGCGAGGGCGTCGAACAGCATCGCCGTCGAGGTGGCGCCCGGGTCGAGGTGACCGGCGCTGCGGTCGCCGAGGTAGCTCGCGCGGCCCTTGCGCGCCACGAGAGGCTCGGTCGCGTCACGGCCGGCGGCCGCTGCGTCCCGAGCCGCCGCGACGGCGTCCGCGAGCGAGGCGCCGGATGCCAGAGCAGAGTCGAGTGCATCGATGGCGGGCGCCATCGCGTCGAACATGGTCTTGTCGTTCGCCTCGGCCTTGCCGCGGGCGACCACGCCGTCCAGCCCGGCTCGGAGTGCGGCGGCCAACGCGGCGCCGTCGCACTCCGAGACTGAACCGGCGGTCATACCGAACCGCAGGAAGAACGTGCCGTACAGCGGCCCGCTCGCACCACCCACCGACGTGACAAGCGTCATGCCGACGGTCTTGAACAGCTCGTCGGCCGTGCTGGGCGCCGCCGCGCCCACCTTGTCCATCACGGCGGCCATTCCTCGGGCCATGTTCGACCCGTGATCGGCGTCCCCGATCGCGGAATCCAACTCGGTGAGATAGGCCTTGTTCTCGGTGACGCGGGTGCGGAACGCATCCAGCCACGCGGTGAATCCGTCGATGCTGATGGTGGTGCTCATGGTGTCCTCCGGTCCGGATCAGTGGTGAATTGCGCGGCGGCTCAGCGACCCCAGCGCAGGCCCGGCGTCTCGACGGGCGCGTCCCAGAGCGAGACGATCTCGTCGTCGGCGCGCAGAACGGTCACCGAGCATCCCGCCATGTCGAGCGACGTGATGTAGTTGCCCACCAGGTTGCGGGCGATCGTGATGCCGTGCTTCTCGAGGATGCGGGCGACCTCGCCGTACATGAGGTACAACTCGATCAGCGGCGTGCCGCCCATGCCGTTCAGCATCACGATGGTGGGCGCGCTACCGAAGTCGAGGTCGGCCAGGATCGGCTCGACCAGCTGCTCGGCGACGTGCGACGCGTCGGCCAGCGGCACGCGCTGGCGGCCCGGCTCACCGTGAATGCCGATGCCGATCTCCATCTGGTCGTCGGGCAGGTCGAACGTCGGCTTGCCGGCTGCGGGGACGGTGCAGCTGGTCAGGGCCATACCCATCGAGCGGCCGTCGCCGTTCACCTTTTCGGCGAGCGCGACGACCTCGTCGAGGCTGCGACCCTGCTCGGCGGCCGCTCCGACGATCTTTTCGAGCAGCACCGTGAGGCCGACGCCGCGCCGACCCGCCGTGTACAGCGAGTCTTGGACCGCGACGTCGTCGTTGACGACGATGGTCTTCACGTCGACGCTCGCCTCCATCGCGGCGAGCTCAGCGGCCATTTCGAAGTTCATGACGTCGCCGGTGTAGTTCTTCACGATGTGCAGAACGCCGGCTCCGCGGTCGACCTCTTTCGTGGCGGCCTGCATCTGGTCGGGCGTCGGCGAGGTGAACACCTCTCCGGCGCACGCGGCGTCGAGCATGCCGAAGCCGACGAAGCCGCCGTGCAGCGGCTCGTGGCCGGAACCGCCGCCGCTCACGAGCGCGACGGTGCCGTGCTCCTTCGGGGTGGCGCGGTAGATCACGCGATTCTCATGGTCGACGCGCTGATCGGGATGCGCGGCTTCGATGCCGCGCAGCGCGTCCGCCAGAACCGACTCGGGGGAGTTGATGAGTTTCTTCATTGAACCTATCCATCCTTCTTCGCGAGGGTCTCGGTGAGACCAGTGTTGTCGGGTTGCTCAGGAACCGCTAGAGCACGTCCGCCACCGGGATGGTCGAGGCATCTGCGCCTCATGTCTCGGCGGTATTTCTGGAACGATATTCGACAATGTCGAATATGCTCTGAGAGTTCACGTGCTGTCAAGGGCCCGTTAGCCCGTCGTCGTGCGGACGCGCTCGCCGATCCGACCGCATACTGGGCCAGGTGACCGAAGGGGTTCGCGTGATTCAAGCAATCGACCGCGCGGCGAGGATTCTCGCCTCGCTGCAGGGCGCCCGCCACCTCGGCATCACCGAGCTCGCCGGCATCCTCGAACTCCCCCCATCGACCGTGCACGGCATCGTCAAGTCGCTGCAGGCGCACGGACTCGTGGCGAAAGAGCCCGGTAGCCAGCGCTACATGCTCGGCCCCGCGCTACTGAAGCTCTCGAACGTCTACCTCGACACCCTCGACGTGCGGGCGCGCGCCATGCGCTGGACGCGTGAATTGGCGCGACGCACGGGCCTCTCGACACGGCTGGGGGCCGAGCTGTTCGACGAGGTCATCATCATTCACCACAACCGTCGCCCCGACGGCAGCCAGCAGATGCTGGAGACCGGCATCACGATCCCCGCGCACGCGTCGGCGCTGGGCAAGGTGCTGCTCGCGTACCACCCGAGCGCCGCCGACGACCTGCTCGCGAAGCCGCTGCGCAGCCTCACGGGTGACACCGTCACCGACCCGGCGACGCTCCGCTTGCAGCTCGCGGGCGTCGCGGAACGCGCCCTCGCCATGGAGGAGGACGAGGCGGTGCTCGGTGAATCGTCCGTTGCCGTTCCCGTCGCCGACCGCAGCGGCGCCGTCATCGCCGCGGTGTCGGTGGTGATGCCCTCGAGCGAGTGGCCGCCGGAGGCGGGCGTCCTCAACGACCTGCGCGAGACCGCGCGCAACATCTCGCGCGAGCTCGGCTACACCGAGTGGCCACCGAAGGTGATGCCGCGCGACGACTGACCCGGGGTCAGCTCTGAGCGTTGATGAAGAAGATCTCGTCGCCTGCAACGCAGGCCTCGGGGATGTCGGCGGCGAGCGCCTCCGAGTCGGGACTCTGCCATCCCCCGCCGAAGGCGACCTCGTCGCCGAGCCGGAGTTCGCCGTACTCCGGCATGTCGATCACGTCGTCAGCGAGCAGCCGCGTTGCGGGCGGAGCGACCACTCGATAGTCAAGCGCGGACTCCGGCTCTGCCACCGCCAGACACCCCTCGGCCGTTCTGATGAGGACGCCGGTGAGCAGCGCCTCCATGCCGTTGTCCTCGCCCGCGACAGGGATGAGCAAACCAGACTCGGATTCGAGTGCCCGCGGAGGAGCGCATGCAGACAGCGTGAAAACGAGCGTCACCGCAAGCGCAACGGATGCACCCGTCGCGCCCCCGCGCATCCACCGATCCGTCATTCCCTCAGTATGCGCGCCCCCCTCGCTCGAGAGGGTCACGATCTGATGACACCACGAACGCCGACGGCCCCGGCGCGCACTGCGCAGCCGGGGCCGTCGAATTCGGGATGCTGGTCTACAGCCCCTGAATGATCTCGCGCATGAGGGCGGCCGTCTCGCTCGGCGTCTTGCCGACCTTGACGCCGGCGGCCTCGAGGGCCTCCTTCTTCGCCTGGGCGGTGCCCGCCGAGCCGGAGACGATGGCGCCGGCGTGGCCCATCGTCTTGCCCTCGGGGGCGGTGAAGCCGGCGACGTAGCCGACGACCGGCTTCGTCACGTTCGCCTTGATGAAGTCGGCGGCACGCTCCTCGGCGTCGCCCCCGATCTCGCCGATCATGACGATCGCCTTCGTCTCGGGGTCGGCCTCGAACGCGGCGAGCGCGTCGATGTGCGTGGTGCCGATGATGGGGTCACCGCCAATGCCGATGGCGGTCGAGAAGCCGATGTCGCGCAGCTCGTACATCATTTGGTACGTCAGCGTGCCGGACTTCGACACAAGGCCGATCGGGCCCTTGCCGGTGATCGTCGCCGGAGTGATGCCCACGAGCGACTCGTCCGGCGTGATGATGCCCGGGCAGTTCGGTCCGATTATGCGGGTCGCGTTGCCGTGCGCCTTCGCGGTCGCCCAGACATCGGCGGAGTCCTGCACGGGGATGCCCTCGGTGATGATCACGAGCAGCGGAATCTTCGCCTCGATCGCCTCGATCGCGGCGTCTTTCGCGAACGCCGGAGGCACGAACGCGATCGACACGGCGGCGCCGGTGGCCTCCATCGCCTCGGCGACGGAGCCGAACACAGGCAGCTCGACGGAACTGCCGTCCTTCGCCGTGTGAGCGACGGTGGTGCCGGCCTTGCGGGCGTTGACACCGCCGACGACCTGGGTTCCGGCCTTCAGCATGAGAGCCGTGTGCTTGGTGCCTTCGCCGCCGGTGATGCCCTGGACGATGACCTTCGAATCCTTGTTGAGGAAGATCGACATATCTCTTCTCTCCGTCCTTACTTCGCAGCCAGCTCGGCGGCCTTATCGGCCCCCTCGTCCATGGAGCTCGCGATCGTCACGAGCGGGTGGTTGGCGTCGGCGAGGATACGACGACCCTCGTCGACGTTGTTGCCGTCGAGGCGCACAACGAGCGGCTTCGTCGCGGTGTCGCCGAGAATTTCGAGGGCCTTCACGATGCCGTTGGCGACCGCGTCACACGCGGTGATGCCGCCGAAGACGTTCACGAACACGCTCTTGACCTGCGGGTCGCCGAGGATCACGTCGAGACCGGCGGCCATGACCTCGGCCGAGGCGCCGCCGCCGATGTCGAGGAAGTTGGCGGGCTTCACGCCGCCGTGGTTCTCTCCGGCGTAGGCGACGACGTCGAGCGTCGACATGACGAGGCCCGCACCGTTGCCGATAACGCCAACCTCCCCGTCGAGCTTCACGTAGTTGAGGTCGTGCTCCTTCGCCTTCGCCTCAAGCGGGTCAGTCGCGGCCGCGTCTTCAAGCTCGGCGTGGTGCGGCTGACGGAACGCCGCGTTCTCGTCGAGCGTCACCTTGCCGTCGAGGGCAATGATGTCGCCGCCGCCGGTGAGCACGAGCGGGTTCACCTCGACGAGGGTCGCGTCTTCCTTGTCGAACACCTCATAGAGGGTGACGAAGACCGGGGCGACCTTCTCGATCAGCTCGTCGGGGAAGTTCGCCGCGCGCGCGATCTCGCGGGCCTTCTCGAGGTCAATGCCGGCGATCGGGTCAACCTCGACGCGGGCGAGCGCCTCAGGGCGCTCTTCCGCGAGCTGCTCGATCTCCATGCCGCCCTCGTAGCTGCAGAGCGCGAGGTACGAGCGGTTGGCGCGGTCGAGCAGCACCGAGAAGTAGAACTCCTCGGCGATGTCGGCACCGGCGGCAACCATGACGCGGTGGACGGTGTGGCCCTTGATGTCGAGGCCGAGGATGGCCTCGCCCGCCGCTTCCGCGTCGTCGGGGGTCTTCGCAACCTTGACGCCGCCGGCCTTGCCGCGACCTCCAGTCTTGACCTGGGCCTTGACGACGGTCACGCCGCCGAGCTTCTCAGCAGCGGCGCGCACCTCCGCCGGGGTGTCGGCGACGATGCCGGGCAGCACAGGAACTCCGTGCTTCTCGAACATGTCGCGGGCTTGATACTCGAAAAGATCCACGCTTTTTTCATCCCATCCGCGTGCGAGTGACAGGGGTCAGCGGCCGTCAACCATGCCCCGAGATTTCTCGATGTCGAGACAAATCGGCCTCTGCAAGGGTACTCCTGTTCGCGGAGGGAATTGTCCGCGCGACCATTCATCGGGATGCTCGCCACGAGCATCCCGAAATCAGGCTCCTGTCGTGCGCGCCCGCTTCAAACGCCACACGTTGTGCCCGCCCTCCTGGGCGTACGCCACCTCGTCGACGAGGGCGGAAATGAGGGCCAGGCCGCGCCCGGACTCAGCATCAAGCTCGGGCATCTCCGCGCCGACGAGTTGAATCTCGCCGGGCTCGCCCGTGTCGCGCACCACCATCTCGATCGCATCGTCGCTGACGACGATCGTGAACTCGCACGTCAAGCCGGAACCGTCGCTATCGGCGTGTTGCATGACGTTCGCGGCAAGCTCAATGAGCGCCGTTTCAATGCTGATGCGGTCAACATTCGAGACCGTATCGACGTCGGGCCAGAGCTCGACAAGAAAGTCATGCACCGTGTTCACGTCGCCCGGCGGCGTTGTCAGCCGCACCGTTCGCCGCAACGGCTCAGGCATCACCGTACGCATTCTCGACGGTGTCGTACGGGGTGAGCACCCGCTCAAGGTTTGTCAGCGACAGCACGAGCTTCACCTGGTCGTTCGCGCCGGCGATGCGCAGGTCTCCCCCTGCCTGACGGGTCGTCTTCAACCCACTGATCAGCGCGCCCAGGCCGGACGAGTCGATGAACTCGACACCCGAGAGGTCGACGGCGACCTTCGAGCGCCCACTGTCCACGATGGAGGAAACCGCCTCACGAACCGCGGGAGCGGCAACCATGTTCAGGCGGCCCTCCGGCTTCAGAACGACGACGCCTCCCGGCCCGTCGACCACGTCAATCTTCACGCAGTAGCCCCTTCCGACTCTTCGTCTGCACGGTACCCGCGGTACCGCACGGCGTGCACGAGGACACTCATGCGAGCGGCAGGTGCGTCAGCCGTCACGGCGCACCACCACCACCGTCACATCGTCGGGGGCCACCCCCCGGGCGCGAGCGCGCACCGCATCGGTCACCTCGGCCGAGGTCGAGGCGAGCAACGCCAACGCCCCGATCTTGTCGAGGGCGTCGAGCGTGCCGTCGTACAGGTCGAGCAACCCATCGCTCGCGGTCACCAGAACGTCACCCGGGTTGAGGATGACGGAGTGCGACTGCCACTCGGTCTCGAGGTCGACGCCGAGCGGCGGTGTGTGCGAGCGCAGTCGCTCGATGGTGCCGTCACGGCGTGCGACGACGGTGAGCCCGTGTCCGGCATCGACATAGGTGAATTCGCCTGAGTCCATATCGAGACGGCCGTGCAAGAGCGTAACGAACAGGCCGATCGTGTCGAGGTCGGCATTCAGGGATGCTGCGGCCAGGTCGACAGCGCCCGCCACGTCACCAAATCGCGCGGCTGAGCGGAGAACGGCCCGCACGGTGGCGGCGATGATCGCCGACCCGATTCCCTTACCCATGGTGTCGGCGAGCGTGATCGCGGCACCCTCGCCGACGGGGTACCAGTCGTAGAAGTCGCCGCCGACGGCGCGCGCGGGAAGGCACATGCCCGCGATGTCCCACCCCGGCATGCTGATGAGCGACTGAGGGAGGAGACCCTGTTGCACCTCGGCGGCACGACTCAGCTCGTGACTCGCGGTGAGTTCCTGCTGCACCCAGTCGGCAAGGTCACGCAGCATTTCTTTCTCACGCTCGCTGAACTGGCGCGGCTTTCCGTCGTACACGCACAGCGCCCCAATGCGCTCACCCCCGGGCGCTTGCAGGGGGTGGCCCGCGTAGAATTCGACTGCGCCGGGCACCCCGCGGTCAGCTAACAGCGGATCCGCGAGCAGATCCTGAACCACGAGCGTTCGGTCATCCTCGATGGTGACGGCACACACAGCCTTGTCGCGCGGCACCACCTCGTCGCCATACCCCGCCGTCGACTTCGCCCACTGCCGATCGCCGTCGATGAGGTTGATTTTCGCCCCACCGACACCGAACAACTGCTTGGCGAGCCGCGTCACGCGGTCGAAGCGGTCCTCGGGGGGCGAGTCGAGGATCCCCATCTCCTCGAGGGCCCGCTGGCGCGCCATCTCGTCGATGATGCCGCTGATCGATACCGAGGGAAGGTGTCGTGGCGGCGCATCCGGCTGCCGAACCTGCTCGCGTTCGCGCACCAGGGTCCAGTGGTTGAAGCCGTCGACGCGGCGGTGCTCCACCGTGTCAACGAGCGCCTTCATCAGGGCGATGCCGCGACCCGACTCGGCAAGCTCATCGGGTGCGGGCATGAAGCGACCGTCGATATCGATTTCTTCAACTTCGCCCGAGTCGCTGAGGGTGACCTCGATCCGGTCGGGAAACGCGATGACCGTGAGCGTTGCCGTGATCGGCTTGCCGCGGTTGGCGTGCTGGATGACGTTCGCCGCCAATTCGATGATGGCGGTGTCGAGCGACATGCGGTCGCGCGCGCTCACGTCGGGCACGCTCGGCCACAGCGCGTCAAGCAGATCGTGCACGGTGTCGACGGTGTCGGGCGGGGCCGTCAATCGCACCGTGCGAGTGACCATGTCACTCATGCGGGTAGGCACTCTCCACGCTGTCGAACGACTTCAGCACCGACCCCATGTTCGTGAGGTCGAGAACGAGTTCAACCTGCTCGGTCGGGCGCACCAGCCGCACGTCGCCGCCCGCCTCGCGCGCTGTCTTGAGCCCCGCGATCAGCGCACCGAGTCCTGACGAGTCGAGAAAGACGACGCCGGAGAGGTCGACAGCGACCCGGCCCCGATTGTCATCGACCGCGGTCTGGATCGCATCGCGCACGCGGGCCGCCGTCACCATGTTGAGTCGGCCCGATACGCCGAGCTCGGTGATGCCGTTGCTGTGGGTGGTGACGCTGATGTCCATGACGTTTCCCCTTCTGTCCCCCGGTCACCCCATTCTGTCGGGAAGTGACGACGTCGGGCGGAGAACCACCCAGAACTGGGGGTTCGAGGCGAACCAGCCTCGAACAGGAGGCAGTGCTTGCGAAGCTCGCTAGAGCTTCACAATCGGACTGATCTTGATGAGGAGCCGCTTGCGCCCCGCAGAGTCGAACTGCACTTCGGCGATCGACTTCGCCCCGTTCTGCGTGACGCCCGTCACGCGTCCCTCGCCGAAATCGTCGTGCCGGATGCGGTCGCCGACTTTCAGCGTCAGGTCACCGTTGTCGCGCACCGTGTTGGTGACCCGGTTGGCCCACTCGGTCTTCGGCTTGCCCGGGGGAAGCGACGACCCGTACGAGAAGGAGGGCTTCGACAAGCCGAGCTGGCGCTGGCCGCTTCCGGTGCGCATCCCCATGCCGGGGGAATCGCGCCAGTCGATCAGCTCGGCGGGAATCTCTTGCAGGTAGCGGCTGGGGGCCGCGACCTGGGTGTCGCCGAACGTCGAGCGGGTCATGGCGAGGCTCAGGTGCAGCTTCTTGCGCGCGCGGGTGATGCCGACGTAGAACAGGCGCCGCTCTTCGGCGGGGCCTCCCGGCTCGGAGGCGCTCATCTGGTGCGGCAGCAGGTTCTCTTCGACTCCGGTGATGAACACCGCGTCGTACTCGAGGCCCTTCGCGGTGTGCAGGGTCATGAGCGAGACGGTGCCGGACGAGTCGTCGAGGTCGTCGGCCGCCGCGACGAGCGCCACCTCCGTGAGGAAGTCGACGAGACGCCCCTCGGGGTTGTTCTTCTGAAACTCGCGGGTGACGGCGACCAGTTCTTCGACGTTCTCGGCGCGAGCTTCGTCTTGCGGGTCGCGGCTCGCCCGCAACAGCTCGAGGTACTTGGTCTTCTCGAGAATGCTCGTGACGATGTCGGGGACGAGCGCGGTGTCGATCGTCGCGCTCGCCTCATCGAGGATGCGCGCCAGCTCGAGCATCGCGCCCGTCACCTTCGGCCCAAGGCCGAGCGCCGCCGCGTCGCTGAGCGCATCGCGCAGCGTGCCACCCAGTTCGTCGGCGTGCATTGCCAGTGCCGTCTCTGTCGCCGGGCCGATTCCCCGCTTCGGCGTGTTCAGGATGCGCCGCACCGCGAGCGCGTCGGCCGGGTTGGCGACCGCGATCAGGTATGCCATCACGTCTTTGATCTCGGCGCGCTCGTAGAACTTCGTGCCGCCCAGCACGCGGTAGGGAATCGCCGAGCGGATCAGGATCTCTTCGAGCGCTCGGGTCTGGGCGTTCGTGCGGTAGAAGACCGCCATCTGGTTGTACGGCATGCCATCGTCGTGCAGGGCCGTGATCTCGTCGGCGACGAACTGGGCCTCGTCATGCTGGCTGTAGCCCGTGAACCCGGTGATCTTGTCGCCGGCGCCGACGGCCGTGAACAGGTTCTTGGCGATGCGGTCGAAGTTGTTCGCGATGACGGCGTTCGCGGCGTCGAGGATCGTCTGGGTCGAGCGGTAGTTCTGCTCGAGCAGGATCACCTCGGCGCCCGGGAAGTCACGCTCGAACTCGACGATGTTGCGGATGTCGGCACCGCGGAAGGCGTAGATCGACTGGTCGGAGTCGCCGACCACCGTGAGCGCGGCGGGCGGGATCGCGCCGGACGCATCCGTCTCAATGCGGGTGTCGGGGGGCACGTGCTCGGGCTTGACGCCGCGGGTGAGCTCGCGAATCAGCGCGTACTGGGCGTGATTGGTGTCTTGGTACTCGTCGACGAGGATGTGCCGGAACCGCCGCTGGTACAGCGCCGCCACCTGCGGGAACGCACGGAACAGGTAGACCGTCTGGCCGATGAGGTCGTCGAAGTCGAGGGCGTTCGCTCGAGCGAGCTCGGCGGTGTAGCGCCGGAAGATCTCGAGGAACATAACCTCGGTTGGGTCGTTCTGGTTGTACTGCCGCGCGTAGGCGTCGGCGTCGATCAGCTCGTTCTTGAGCCGCGAGATCTTGCCGGCGACGGCGGGCACCGTGAGCCCCAGGGTGTCGGCCTGCAGCTCCTTCACGATGCGCTTGATGAGTGCGCGCGAGTCGGCCGAGTCGTAAATCGTGAACGCCTGCGTCATGCCGAACTGCTGGGCCTCACGCCGAAGGATGCGCACGCACGCCGAGTGGAACGTCGAGATCCACATGCCCTGCGCGGCCTCGCGGCCGATCAGATGCCCCACCCGCTCACGCATCTCGGCGGCGGCCTTGTTCGTGAACGTGATGGCGAGAATCTGGCTGGGCCACAGCTCGCGGTCACGCAGGAGGCGGGCGATGCGCCGCGTCAACACGCTGGTCTTGCCCGAGCCGGCGCCCGCGACGATCAAGAGTGCGTCGGCCCTCGACTGCACGGCAGCGAGCTGACGCTCGTTGAGCCCGGCAAGCAGTGGATCGGCGGCCGGGTCGGCCTGCCAGGGCTCGGGTGCGGTCTCGGCATCGGGAGGAAACAGCGTCATGACCGCCTCAGTCTAGGTCGCGCCTCCGACACGCCACGCCTCGCGCGGGAGGTCGGGGTGGTCGGCGAACACCCCGTCGACGCCCGTCGCCGCGACCTCCGCAAACCACGCGTGCCAGTCGCCATGGCTCGACGCCGACGACCCGATGCGATGCCGCTCGGGCAGGAAGCGGTTCTCGGGGCGCAGGGTCCACGTGTAGACGTCCAGGCCGCAGGCGTGCGCTCGGGTGACCAGGTCGCGCGACAGGGCGGACGTCTCGACGCTGAGCCCGTGCATCCCGGACTCGGCGAGCGCGTCGAGTCCCACGTTCGTGCGCTGCGATTCCCAGCTCGGCGCCGCCCGCCCTCGCGCCGCGACGAGGTCGGCGGCCGCGCCGCGCCGCTCATGCAAGTACACGAACCGGGCCCGCAGGTCGCGACGCCGCAACGCGTCGAGCACCCCCTGCTCGAACGATTCGACAATGAGCGGGGCCGTTCCCCCGCGTGCGCGCCAGCGAATTACCTCGCGCTCGACCAGCCGCGCCATGTCGATGCCGACCGACGCGAAGTACGTTGCGTGCTTGATCTCGAGCACGACGGCGACCTCCCGCGGCGCGGCGTCGATGATCCGCAGTACGTCCTCCAGCCGCAGCACCGGGTAGCGGCCGTCGAACCGCGTCGATGCCGGGCGCATGCGCGGCAGCCGTTCCCGCGCGGTGAGCGTCGCGAGCTCGGCCCACGTGAAGTCCTCCGTGAACCAGCCGGTGAGCGTGTGCCCGTCCACGACCCGCGTCGTGCGGCGGTCGGCGAACTCGGGACGGTCGGCGACGTCAGTCGTGCCGCCGATCTCGTTCTCATGGCGCACCACGAGTACGCCATCGCGGGTCGGCACCACGTCGGGTTCCACCGCGTCCGCGCCGAGGGCGATCGCCAGCTCGTACGCGGCGGCGGTGTGCTCGGGGCGGTACCCGCTCGCTCCGCGGTGCGCGATCACCATCGGATGCTCGGGGCGCGTTTCGAAGGCCACCTCACCGAGCGTACGCGGTAGCCTCGCGGGCATGAGCGACCCGACGCCCGCGGACACCCGCCCGCGCCGCCGCACCAACGCGCTCGCAGTCGTCGCGTTCATCCTGGCCCTGCTCGTCAGCCCGTTCGCCGCCCTCTTTGGCCACATCGCCGCCGGCCAGATCCACCGCTCGGGCGGCGCCGAGCGCGGCGCCCCGCTCGCCTGGACGGCCGTCGGGCTCGGCTATCTCTGGCTCGCCGGCTGGATCTTCGCCGGAGCCATCGTCTACCAAGCCTTCACCGCACCGTTCCCGTCGTGACCGAGGTACCGAAGCCGTGAGCGCCGACCACCTGCCCCTGCGCTGGGGCACCCACCGCGAGCGGGCCGCGATCGGCCTCACCCTCATCGCCGGCGGCCTCGTGCACCTGCAGGCCGCGTCGACGACCAACCTGTGGCCACTCGCCGTCGGCTCGGCCGCGCACGCCCTCGGCTGGTTCCTGCTGCCCGCCCGCGCCTGGCGTCGCCTGCTACCGGTCGCCCCCAGCCTCGGCACCCTGTGGCTGCTCCTCACGGGCCCCCAAGCCCTCTGGACCCTCGCGATTCCCTATCTGGGCTGGCTGCTCGCCCGCCACCGCCCCTGGATCACCCTCATCACCGTCGGTCCCGTGCTGCTCGCCGGGGTTGTGGCCGCCGTTGCCTTCCGCGAGTACCCCGGCATGCTCGCCGCCCTCGCACTCGGCGCCATCGTCACCGTCGGATGCTCGTGGTGGGCCGCCGCTCTCGATCGCGCGCCGTCCGCGCGCCCTGGCCGCGAGCATCCAGCCGCCACATAGCCACCACCAGGCGATTCGGGGCACATCCTCCCTAGAATGGTGGAGCCGACCGGCGACAACTCCGACTGGCCGACACCCCTGAAAGAGGACCCATGGCTTCGATGTCGAACCCCGCGTTCAACTCCCCCGCCTTCCAGCTGAACCAGACCTCGGCGATGCTCAACAAGGCCACACCGGTCCCGAGCGCCGAGCAGCTCGACGAGCTGTACGGCCGCCCGTCGGCCACGCCCGCCGACACCGACCGCATGACCTACGAGGACACGATCCAGAAGGCCGTGGGCGCCTTCGCGATCCTTGCCGTCGGTGCTGCCATCGGCTGGTTCCTGCCGTTCCTCGCGATCCCCGCCGCGATCGTCGGGTTTGTGCTCGCGCTCGTCAACATCTTCAAGAAGAAGACCGTGCCGGGCCTCGTGCTCGCCTACGCGGCCGTGCAGGGCGTGTTCGTGGGTGGCATCTCGCAGATCTTCGAGCAGACGCAGTACCAGGGCATCGCGACGCAGGCGCTGATCGGAACCGCCGCCGTCTTCAGTGCGACGCTGCTGTTGTTCCGCAGCGGCAAGATTCGCGCCTCCAAGCGGGCTACCAAGGTCTTCCTCATTGCGCTCGTCGGCTACGCACTGTTCTCGTTGGTCAACATCGGCCTCATGATTTTTGGTGCTACGGAGAATCAGTTCGGCCTGCGTGAGACGTCGATCGCCGGAATTCCGCTCGGTTTGATCCTCGGCGTCCTCGTCGTGCTGCTCGCCGCTTACTCGCTCGTGCTTGACTTCGACGCGGTGAAGCGTGGTGTCGAGAACGGCGCCCCTCGTCAGTTCGCCTGGCGCGCGGTGTTCGGCATAGTGCTGACAGTCGTCTGGCTGTACATCGAGATCCTGCGCCTCCTCGCCATCCTGCGCGGCGGCGAGTAGGCGAGCTCGACGGCCCGGGCGCGACTCAATCGAGCTCGAGGTCGTCGACGTACGACGCGACCGCGCGACCGTACTCCGGAAGCCGCGGGGCAAGCGCTGACAGCGCGAGCCTCGCGGCTTCCGCGCTTCTGCCGAGGTCAATGAGGCACAGCGCGGCGAAGGCGGACGCCTGGGCGCCCACCTCGTCGTCCTCGACGAACGGCTCGAGCAGGGCGAACGCCTCGTCGGCACGGCCGAGATTGCGCAGGGAGGACGCGAGCTGGATCACCGCGCGCTCGCCGTCGGGCGACGGGAGGCCGGCCGCAAGCGCCGCCTCGTAGAGGAGAACAGCATCCGCCTCGAATCCGAGCGCGTCGCGCAGCGACGCTCGCTCGAACAGGATGCGCGCCACCGGCAGGCCGTCGACGATCGCGAGCAGGCGCGCGTCAGATTCCGCGAGATCGTCGTCGTCGCCGAGCGCGTCCCAGAAGTCGGTGAGCCGACGCTCGACGTCAATTCGGTCGTTCACGATACTCGGGGCTCATCGCGCCACCGACGGCCGAGACGGCCGCCGGAGTGACCGTGCGTCGAGGCCAGAAATGGCCTCGACTCCGAGCGCGGTCACTCCCATTCGATCGTCCCCGGCGGCTTCGACGTGACGTCGAGCACGACCCGGTTCACACCCTCGACCTCGTTCGTGATGCGGTTCGAGATGCGGGCGAGCACGTCGTAGGGCAGGCGCGTCCAGTCGGCCGTCATCGCGTCTTCGCTCGACACTGGGCGCAGCACGATCGGGTGCCCGTACGTGCGGCCGTCGCCCTGCACGCCCACCGAGCGCACATCGGCGAGCAGCACGACCGGGCACTGCCAGATCGCCGAGTCGAGGCCGGCCGCCGTCAGCTCGTGCCGCACGATCGCGTCGGCCTCGCGCAGCAGCTCGAGCCGCTCCTCCGTCACCTCGCCGATGATGCGAATGCCGAGGCCCGGCCCCGGGAACGGCTGGCGGGCCACGATCGGCTCGGGCAGCCCCAGCTCGCGGCCGATCGCGCGCACCTCGTCCTTGAACAGGGTGCGCAGAGGCTCGACGAGCTCAAACTCGAGGTCGTCGGGGAGGCCCCCGACGTTGTGGTGGCTCTTGATGTTGGCCGTGCCCGAGCCGCCGCCCGACTCGACCACGTCGGGGTACAGCGTGCCCTGCACGAGGAACTTCACGGCCTCGCCCTCGCCCTGCGCCTCGAGCACAAGTGCCTCGGCGGCGTTCTCGAACGTACGAATGAACTCGCGGCCGATGATCTTGCGCTTCGTTTCTGGGTCGGTGACGCCCGAGAGCGCATCCAGGAACTGCTGACGAGCATCCACCGTCACCAGGCGGATGCCCGTGGCGGCCACGTAGTCCTCCTCGACCTGGCGGCGCTCATCGGCCCGCAACAGGCCGTGGTCGACGAAGACGCAGACGAGCTGGTCGCCGACCGCCTCGTGCACGATCGCCGCCGCGACCGCGCTGTCAACGCCGCCGGACAGACCGCAGATGACCCGCGCATCCCCGACCTGCTCGCGAATGCGCTCGACCTGCTCGGCGATGACGCTGCCGCTGTTCCAGTCGGGGGCGATGCCGGCGGCGCGGTGCAGGAAGTTCTCAAGCACGCGCTGGCCGAACTCAGAGTGCTTCACCTCGGGGTGCCACTGCACGCCGTACAGCTTCTTCTCGTCGCTCGCGAACGCGGCGACCGGGGTGTCGTCGGTGCTAGCGAGCACGTCGAAACCCTCGGGGGCCTTGGCGACCGAGTCGCCGTGGCTCATCCAGGTGATCTGGGTCTCGGGCTGGTCGGTTAGCAGGCTGCCGCCGTCGCCGACGATGCGGGCGGTGGTGGCGCCGTACTCGCGGCGGCCCGTCTTCGCGACCTCACCACCGAGCTGCTTCGCCATCACCTGGAAGCCGTAGCAGATGCCCATGACGGGAACGCCGAGTTTGAGGATGCCCGGGTCGAGGTCGGGTGAGCCAGGCTCGTACACGCTCGACGGGCCGCCGCTCAAGACGATCGCGGCCGGGTTTTTCTCGGCGACCTCGTCGGCCGAGATGGTGTGCGGCACGATCTCGGAGTACACGTTCGCCTCGCGCACCCGCCGCGCGATCAGCTGGGCGTACTGGGCGCCAAAGTCGACGACGAGAACGGGGCGGTGGTCGGTGCCGGCGCTCACGCGGACGCGCCCTCGGTCGCGGGGCGAGCATCCTGTTTCGATTCGAGCGTCTGGATGATCGACTCGACCTCACGGGGAACCTGGCGTTCGAAGAAGAACGACAGCAGGGGGATGATGCCGCCCATCGCGATCCAGAGGAACTTCCAGAACGGCCAGCGCACGAGTCGCCACAGGAGGAAGTCGCAGGCGAGGTAGAGCACGTACAGCCAGCCGTGCACGGCCAGCAGGAAGATCGACAGGTTGAAGCCCGTCAGCTCGCCCACCGGGGTGAGGGCGAGGAAGCCGCTCTCGCCGTTCAGCTCAATGTCGCTGCCGAGGCCGTAGCGGGTGATCATCATGACCACCAGGCCGAGCAGGAAGGTGCCCGTCAGCACGGAAGAGACCTTGTACACGGCAAGGGTGCGACGGATCGCGGGGATGTCCTTGGGGCTGGGGCCGATCGCCATGGCTCTCAGTTTAGGGCGGCGGGCTGGGGCTCCGGTGCGCGGGCAGGGTCGCGGGTGGGCTGATCGTTGCGCGCCGCCTCCCCCGCGTTCTCCTCGACGGCGAGCTGCTTCTCGTACTCGTCGCGCAACAGGCGCCACCACAGGTAGACGGCGAAGCCGCCGAACAGCACCCACTCGATCGCGTAGAACACGTTCAAGAGGTTCAGCTGCCCCTCGATGACGGGCGGCGGTGCCGGGATCGTCGCGAAACCCTCGGGGGCCTCGCTCAACACGAGGTAGCCCGAGTAGATCGGTCCGGGTTCGGGCCAGAGGTTGACGAGGTCGGCGACGGCGATGGCCGTGCGCTCGCCCGCCTCGAAGTTCGACGTCTGCGGCGACTCACTCGGCACGTAGCGGCCGGTGAGTGTCGCCGCGCCCTGGTCCAGGTTCGGGATGCTCGCCCCCTCGGGCAGGACCCCCACCGCAACGGCGAGGCTGGCCCCGTCGGCCGTCCTGAGGTGGCGCACCACCCAGTCGCCGTCCCGCGAGCCGTTCACCTCGGTGAGCGTCTGGCGACCCGTCATCACGAGCTCGTCCCCCTCGACCCACGAGCCGTCGACCGTGACGATGCGGCCGCTCGCGTCGGAGGCCATCACCTGCTGCGGCTCGGCGAGGTCGACGAGCGGCGTCGGCGTCTCGGTGTCGCGCTCGACCACGATGGCCTCCTCGACGGCGCGCTCCAACTGCCACTGGCCCATCGCGGCGAAGACGCCGGCGACCGTGAGCGCCAGGATGAGCAGGGCGATCCACTTCGGACGGCGCGCGAGTTTCCACACGGCCCACATTCTGCCGGGTACGACTGTGGCGGGGCTGAGCCGGCGGGCGCGGGCCCGCTCGCGGGTGCCCTCGCGGGCGCCTCCCGCGCTAGCGCGAGTGGTACGGCGCGACGACGACCTCGACGCGCTGGAACTCTTTCAGGTCGGAGTACCCCGTCGTCGCCATCGAGCGACGCAGCGCACCCATGAGGTTCACCTGGCCGTCGGCGTGGCGCGACGGCCCGAACATGAGCTGCTCGAGCGGCGCCAGCTGGTCGACCGCGACGCGGTTGCCGCGGGGAAGCTCGGGGTGGTGCGCCTCGGCACCCCAGTGCCACCCTCGACCGGGTGCGTCGGTCGCCTTCGCGAGTGCGGAACCGAGCATGACCGCATCCGCCCCCATCGCGACCGCCTTGACGATGTCGCCGCTCGTGCCAAGGCCGCCGTCAGCGATGACGTGCACGTAGCGGCCGCCCGACTCGTCCATGTAGTCGCGGCGGGCCGCGGCGACGTCGCTCACGGCGGTCGCCATCGGGGCGTGAATGCCGAGGCTCAGGCGCGTGGTGCTTGCCGCCCCGCCGCCGAAGCCGACCAGCACGCCCGCGGCGCCCGTGCGCATGAGGTGCAGGGCCGCCGTGTACGTGGCGGCGCCGCCGACAATGACCGGCACGTCGAGCTCGTAGATGAACTTCTTCAAGTTCAGCGGCTCGCGGTCGCGGGCGACATGCTCGGCGCTCACCGTCGTGCCGCGGATGACGAACAGGTCGACACCGGCGTCGACAACGTCCTGGAAGTGCTCCTGCGTGCGCTGCGGGCTAAGGGCACCGGCCACCGGCACGCCGGCCTCGCGAATCTCGGCGAGCCGCGAACGAATCAGTTCGGGCTTGATCGGCTCGGCGTAGATGCGCTGCATCTCGGCGGTCGCTGCCGACGGGTCAAGCTGGCGGATGCGCTCGAGTTCGGCATCGGCATCCTCGTAGCGGGTCCAGAGGCCTTCGAGGTCGAGAACGCCGAGACCGCCGAGGCGTCCCATGGCGATCGCCGTCGCGGGGCTGACGACCGAGTCCATGGGGGCGGCGATGACCGGGGTGTCGAAGGTGAAGGCATCGATCGTCCACGTCAACGACACGACTTCGGGGTCGCGCGTGCGGCGGCTCGGCACCACCGCAATGTCGTCGAAGGAGTACGCCCTGCGCGCCCGCTTGGCCCGACCGATCTCGATTTCCATCACCCGGCAAGCCTATCGGGCGGGGGTTCGAGGAGCCCCGCCCGCGCGCCAACCGGACCACGCGCCCGCCCCCGCCTCGCCGCCCCGCGCTCGCAGCCGCCCTGCCCAGGCTCTTGCGCTGCGACCCTGCGCGTTTGGTGCGGTACCGCGCGTTCGAACGTGCAGTGTTGCACCGGAGGGACCGTGTGCCCGAGAGACCTACGCCCGCGGCACCCCGTGCTCAACGAGGAGCGACGCGAAGCGCTGTGGAGTCCATAGATCATCCCAGATCCAGCGCGCGACTCCCTCCCCCTCACGCCGAAGTGCATCCTCCCGGAGCTTCTCTTCCACCACGACCTGCTCTGGCGTTCGACCCCGACGAAACTCCGCTGCGCGGTATTTGGCGATGCCGTCGTACTCGCCCACGATGCGCTGACGCGACCACCGAAAGTCCGTCACCGCGCGTCGACCGGTATCGAGGCGAAACTCGTACTGCAGCTCAGGGATCACGAAGCCGAGTTCGAACATGCGGACCCGACTGAGCGACTCCCCCGCGGACGCGGCTCGGCCATCGGCGAAGCTCAGCACATGCGCGAGCCGGCGAGCGCCGCGGACAAGCTCCAGTTCGGCCGCGCGCTCGTGAATCAGCGGCGCGGGCACCCGCGGGCTGTGACCCTCGCGAACGGGGCCAGACGCCCAGTCCATGGCGACAACGCCCTCCGCAAAGGTTGTGCGGCTCGTGAGCTCGACGAGAGTGCGGGCGAGATCTGTGACCAGCACACCGTCGACGCTGACGATATGGGCCTCCGGGGCCCTCGTGCCGCGATAGTGGAGGCTGCCCGACACTCGCCCGGCCTCCGGCGCGCCTGCGAGCACGTCGACGCGTCTCGCACTGCGAAGAAGAGGGATTCCCCAGATGGCGGCGGCGGCCGCATGGCAGAGAACTGCATCCGGACGAGCTCGAGCAACCGCGAGGCACCTGAGCCGATAGCGCTCCCAGGGTCGCGCTTCAGCCCAGACCGAACTCGCGATGTAGGCACCACGCTCGACACGAACGAGGTCACCGCGCGCAACTGCGCGCGCAAGGGTTGAACGCTCGCCGTGCAAGCGCGAGACATCCCGGGCGAGCACGAAGCCATCTGGCCCAATGGGTAAGTCGTCGAGGGGGGTGACCATGGGCGGCATTGTGCGCGCGCCCCACTGGCGGAGTGCGGGGTGCGCGTGACCTGCAGAACCAGCGTGGCTACACCGACACGGGGAGGAGTCAGGACTCCTCCCCCTGTCACCCGCTGTTCGGTGCAATCCCGCGCGTTCGAATGCGCGGGTTTGCACCGAACTCGCGGTATTGACTCGCGACCCGCGCGCGGGGGCGGCGGTGCGGCGCCGAACGCGCGGCGCGGGGCGCGGGCGCTACCGGCGGTAGTTGGGGGCCTCGACCACCATCTGGATGTCGTGCGGGTGCGACTCCTTCAAGCCGGCGGCCGTGATGCGCACGAACTTGCCCCGCACCTTCAGCTCGTCGATCGTGCGCGCTCCGGTGTAGAACATCGACTGGCGGAGGCCACCAAGCAGCTGGTACACCACCGAGCCGACGGGGCCGCGGTACGGCACCTGACCCTCAATGCCCTCGGCGATGAGCTGCTCGTCGCTCGGCACGTCGGCCTGGAAGTACCGGTCACGCGAGTACGACGTCTTCGTGCCGCGCGTCTGCAGAGCGCCGAGCGACCCCATGCCGCGGTACGACTTGAACTGCTTGCCGTTGACGAAGATCAGGTCGCCCGGGCTCTCGTCGGTTCCGGCGAGCAACGAGCCGAGCATGACGGTGTCCGCACCGGCCACGATGGCCTTCGCGATGTCTCCCGAGTACTGGAGGCCGCCGTCGGCGATCACGGGAACGCCCGCCGTGCGGGCCGCGAGCGAGGCCTCGTAGACGGCCGTCACCTGCGGCACACCCACGCCCGCCACGACGCGGGTCGTGCAGATGGAGCCGGGGCCGACGCCGACCTTGACGGCGTCAGCACCAGCATCCACGAGGGCTTGCGCCCCCGAGCGCGTGGCGACGTTTCCGCCGATCACGTCGATATGCGCGAAGGCCGGGTCGGACTTCAGGCGCGCGATGATCTCAAGCACGCCGCGGCTGTCGCCGTTGGCGGTGTCGACGACGAGCACGTCGATGCCGGCGTCGCGCAGTTGGCCGGCGCGGTCCCACGCGTCGCCGAAGAAGCCGATGGCCGCGGCAACGCGCAGTCGACCCTCCTCGTCTTTGGTCGCGTTCGGGTACTGCTCACTCTTGTCGAAGTCTTTGACGGTGATGAGGCCCGTGAGTCGCCCCGCGTCGTCGACGAGCGGAAGCTTCTCGATCTTGTGCTGCGCGAACAGCGCCACAACCTCGTTCTGGCTGATGCCGACCGGCCCGGTGATGAGCGGCGCCGGCGTCATCACATCGCGCACGAGCGTGGTCGCCGCCTCGAAGGGCGACACGAAGCGCATGTCGCGGTTGGTGATGATGCCGACGAGCTTTCCGTCACCCTCCACGACGGGGAGCCCCGACACCCGGAAGCGCCCGCAGAGTTCGTCAACCTCGGCGACCGTCGCCTCCGGGGTCGTCGTTACCGGATTGGTAATCATGCCCGATTCGCTGCGCTTGACCTTGTCGACCTGCTCGGCCTGCTCGTCGATCGAGAGGTTCCGGTGCAGCACGCCGATGCCCCCCTGACGGGCCATGGCGATCGCCATGCGCGACTCGGTCACCGTGTCCATCGCCGACGACAACAGGGGCGCAAATACGCGGATGCGCTTCGTCAGTCGCGACGCCGTCTCGGCCTCCGAAGGAATCACGTCGGTATGCGCGGGCAGCAGCATGACGTCGTCGTAGGTGAGGCCGACAAAACCGAACGGGTCGGGCTGTTCCATGAGTCACTGACTCCTCTGTAAACGCGGGAACGGAGCCGGATGCGACGCTGGAATCCGGTGTTCCATCTTAAGCGGGTTGGGGCGGAACGTATTCCGTGCCCATAATGACTACGCGGATTCGCATTTCGTCGCGAAACACGGCGGCAACGTGCGGGTCCTATCGTCAATGCTGACGGACCGGGCCGCCTGGCCCGCGGGGCTGCGCGCCTCGACCCGAAACGACCTGGAGGTTTCGTGGCACACGCTGCAACCACACCGACGAGCAGGCGCTGGCCTCGGCTCGTCGCGACCCTGCTGGCGCTGCTGTTCAGCGCGGTGGCGCTCATGTCAGCCGCGCCGGCTCACGCCGCATCGCAAGTGGGGATCGACGAGAACGACTACCGAGTGAGCGGCATCGTCCGCCTCGACGGCGACCCCCTCGAGGGCATTCGCATCACCGTCGAGGGCCCCGGCCAGTCGGCCGAGGCGATCACGAACGCCGAAGGCCGCTGGGCCATCGGCGTTCCCGAGCGCGACACCTACGTCGTCACCCTCGACGAGTCGACCCTGCCCGAGGGCATCGCGGTCGTCGACGAGACGGGCGAAGATGAGACACCCAATTCGCGCGAGGCGACCGTCGGCCCGAGTGGCAGCGTCGTCGCGAACTTCTTCATCGGCGAAGGCGAGCGGGCCACGACGAACGTGGGTGGCCAGATTCTCGACCGCCTCTTCCTCGGCCTCAACTTCGGCCTGCTGCTGGCACTGGTCGCGATCGGTCTCTCGCTGGTGTTCGGTACAACCGGCCTCAGCAATTTCGCGCATGCCGAGTTGGTCGCGTTCGGCGCGATCATGCTGCTGGTTCTTTCGGTGTTCCTCGAGCTGCCGCTGCCGCTCGCGATCCTGATCGCACTGCTGCTCAGCATGGCCATGGGGTGGGCGAACGACGCAGCGCTATGGAAGCCGCTGCGGCGCCGCGGAGTCGGACTGATCCCCATGATGATCGTCTCGATCGGCCTGTCGTTGGCTGGTCGCTACCTGTACCAGTTCTTCATCGGCGGCGAGACGCGGCAGTTGCCCTACGCAACGACGACGGCGCTCAATACTGGCTTCTACGGCTTGAGTGTGATCGACATTGCGTCCATGGCCATTGCAATCATCGTTCTGCTGGCCGTCGCGTTCTTCCTGCTACGCACGCGCCTCGGAAAGGCGACGCGCGCCGTCAGCGACAATCCGGCTCTGGCCGCCGCATCCGGCATCGACGTCGACCGTGTGATCCGCATTGTCTGGGTCATGGCCGGTGGCCTCGCAGGCCTCGGCGGCATCCTCTGGGCCTACTTCCGACCGGGTGTGAGCTGGGACATGGGCTTCCAGATCCTGCTCCTCACCTTCGCCGCGGTCGTGCTCGGCGGACTCGGTACCGCGTTTGGTGCCCTCATCGGGTCGATCATCGTCGGCCTGTTCGTCGAGATGTCGACCCTCGTGATCGCTGCAGACATGAAGTACGTCGGTGCCTTGGTGGTCTTGATCGTCGTGCTACTGGTGCGGCCTCAGGGAATCCTGGGCCGCAAAGAACGGATCGGCTAAGACATGATCGACTGGATTCAACTTCTCGGTAACTCCGCTCAGCAGATCCTGAGCCCCGTCACGGCGGCGTACGCGCTCGCCGCTCTCGGCCTCGCCATCCACTTCGGATACACCGGCCTGCTGAACTTCGGGCAGGCGGGCTTCATGGCCCTTGGCGCCTATGGCTACGGCATCTCGACGCTCACGTTTGGTTTCCCCTGGTGGGCGGCCCTGCTCGTGGGTGTGGGCGTGTCGATCATCTTCGCGCTGATCTTGGGTGTGCCCACGCTACGGCTGCGCGCTGACTATCTGGCAATCGTGACGATTGCGGCGGCCGAGATCGCGCGATTGTTCTTCACGACAAACACGTTCGTTCAGTACACGGGCTCGGCCAACGGCCTGCAGGGGTACAAGGGCAGCTTCGAAGAGGTGAACCCGATCCCGCCCGGACGCTACGGCTTTGGCCCCTTCACCTACAACGAATACGACTGGTGGGTTCGCATCTTCGGGTGGGGCCTCGTGATCATTGCCGCTCTCATCACGTGGCGCCTGATGAAGTCGCCCTGGGGCCGCGTCATCAAGGGAATCCGAGAAGACGAGGATGCCGTACGCGCCCTTGGCAAGAACGTTTACTTCTACAAGATGCAGGCTCTCGTTCTCGGTGGCGTCTTCGGGTCGCTCGCCGGCATGGTGTTCGTCCTCCCCCGCGCGATTGTTCCGTCGAACTTCCAGCCCACGCTGACGTTCTTCATCTACGCAATTCTGCTGCTCGGGGGCGCCGCCACGGTGCTCGGCCCGATCGTCGGCGCGATCGTGTTCTGGGTGGCGCTGAGCTTCTTCTCCGGGTTCGTTGCCCGCGCAGTCGAGGTCGGCTGGCTGCCCTTCATGTCAACGGTTCAGGCCGGCCAGTTGCAGTTCATCCTCGTCGGCATCGTGATCATGCTCTTGGTGATATTCAGGCCACAGGGCATGTTCGGAAACAAAAAGGAGCTGGCCTTTGTCAAGTAACGACGCCGTGCCCTCGAGCACGCCCACCAAAACCTCCGGCCTGCACATCGGCGAACCCGCTCCCGGGGTGAAGAAAGTCGATCCGATCATCGTCGCCGACCACATCAAGCGCTCGTTCGGCGGCCTCACCGCCGTTGACGTTGAGCACCTGGAGATCCCGCGCGGCGCGATCACGGCGCTGATCGGGCCAAACGGTGCGGGCAAGACGACGCTGTTCAACCTGCTGACCGGCTTCGACAAACCCGACACGGGTGAGTGGACCTTCGACGGCAACAGCATCGCCGGGGTGCCCGCCTTCAAGGTGGCCCGTCGCGGTCAGGTGCGAACCTTCCAGCTCACGAAGGCCCTCGGCCTGCTCACCGTTCTCGACAACATGAAGTTGGGCGCGAAGGGTCAGAGCGGCGAGAGCCTGACGAAAGCGATCTTCCCGTGGTTCTGGCGCAAGGAAGAGGAGGAAATCGAAGCGCGCGCGCTCGACCTGCTCGCCCGCTTCAAGCTGGATGCCAAGAAGGACGACTACGCCGCGAGTCTCTCGGGCGGACAGCGCAAGCTGCTCGAGATGGCCCGCGCCCTGATGAGCGAGCCCACGCTGGTCATGCTCGACGAGCCCATGGCCGGGGTGAACCCTGCGCTGACGCAGTCGCTGCTCGACCACATCTTGAACCTCAAGACCGAGGGCATGACCGTGCTCTTCGTCGAGCACGACATGCACATGGTGCGCCACATCGCCGACTGGGTTGTGGTCATGGCCGAGGGCAAGGTCGTGGCGGAGGGTGACCCACACGAAGTTATGAAGAACCCCGCCGTGATCGACGCCTACCTCGGCTCGCACCACGACGAAGACCTGGGCGAGCTCGACCCGAGCATCACCGAAGCAGTGAAGGAGCTGGCGGATGACGACGCCGACGAAATCAAGCACTGAGGCCGGCGGCGCGGTCGTCGACGACCGCAAGGTCGTCGTCCACGTCGACAACGTGACGGCCGGGTACCTGCCCGGGATCAACATCCTCACCGACTGCTCGCTCACCGCGCGTGATGGCGAGCTGATCGGAATCATCGGGCCGAACGGCGCCGGAAAGTCGACGCTGCTGAAGTCGATCTTCGGCCTCGTGAAGGTGCGCTCGGGGTCGATCTCGCTCTACGGCGACGACATCACGAACCTCAAGGCAAACAAGCTCGTGGCGAAGGGTGTCGGCTTCGTGCCGCAGACGAACAACGTCTTCCCGACGCTCACGATCGAAGAGAACCTTCAGATGGGCATCTTCCTGCGCCCGAAGGACTTCTCGCACCGGCTCGAGTTCGTGGTCAACATCTTCCCCGAGCTCGGCAAGCGCCTGCAGCAGCGGGCCGGTTCACTGTCGGGCGGTGAGCGGCAGATGGTCGCCATGAGCCGCGCGCTCATGATTAGCCCCGAGGTGATCCTGCTCGACGAGCCAAGCGCCGGCCTCTCGCCTGTGCGTCAGGACGAGGCGTTCTTGCGCGTCAAGGAGATCAACAAGGCCGGCGTGACGACCATTATGGTCGAGCAAAACGCGCGCCGCTGCCTGCAGATCTGCGACCGCGGCTACGTGCTGGACCAGGGGAAGGACGCGTACGAGGGAACCGGCCGCGAGCTGCTGAACGACCCGAAGGTTATCGGGCTGTACCTCGGCACCCTCGGGCAGGAATAGCGCCGCAGAGGGGCGCACAGCGTCGCAGACGGGGCCCGGGAGGACACGTTGTTCTCCCGGGCCCCGTTTTCATGCGTACGAGCCGCTCAGCGCTCAGCGCGCAGCTGGGCGCCCGTGCACACCTCGCCGGGGTGCCTACGGACGGCGAAGCGTGCAGCGGCACGCCCACGCAGGCCTTACGACCGGCTCCGAGATACGGGGACGGGATAGGGAAAGTCGGCACAGGGAAAGGGCCCCGGGAGCGAACTCCCGGGGCCCTCGTTCAGTCGATCAGACCGAGTGACGAGTCACTTAGTTGATGCGGCTGTAGGTGTTGTCGGCGTTGTACTGGTAGATGCCGATGGTCGCCTCAGTCGGGTCACCGTTCTCATCGAAGGTGATCGGGCCGGAGGGGCCGTCGTAGTCGATCGCTCCGCCACCGGCGAGGATCTCAGCACACTCGACGAACGAGAAGCACTTCTCGCCGTCACCCGAGCCACCCGAAACAGCCTGCAGTTCGCCGGCCATCGCGCTCGCGTCGGTCGAGCCCGCGGCGAGGGCAGCGAGCGCCAGCAGCACGACGGCGTCGTACGACTCAGCGGCGTAGCTGAACTCGGTGAGGGCCGGGTCAACCTCGAGCAGGCGGTCCTGGAAGTCGCCGAGGGTCTCAATGTCGAGGCCGGGCAGCGTGCCCTTGGCGCCCTCGATCAGACCGTCTTCGAACTGGCCAGAGTAGTCGGCGAGGTTACCGTCGACCAGGTACAGCTGCTCGCCCGCGAAGCCCGCGTTGACGAGGGCCGGCAGGGCGAAGGTGGCCTGGTCGAAGGTGATGACCGCAACGGCCTCAGGAGCCGCCGCCGATAGAGCCGAGACCTGAGCGTCAACGCTGGCGTCACCCTCGTTGAAGAGTTCCTCCGACACGACGGTTCCACCGGCAGCTTCGAACGCGGCCTTGGTGGCCTCGGCGAGGCCCGTGCCGTAGGCGTCGTTCAGGACGAGGAGACCGAGCGACTGCGCACCGTCCTCCGCGATGAGGTTTCCGAGCACCTCGCCCTGCAGCAGGTCGCTCGGGGCGGTGCGGAAGTACAGACCGTTGTCGGGATAGTCGGTGAACGTCGGCGACGTGTTGGCCGGCGAGAACTGAATCACGCCAGCACCGGTGATCTGGTCGATGATGGTCAGCGACACGGCGGACGACGCCGCACCAATGATGGCCGACACGTCCTGCGAGAGCAGGTCGGTGACCGACACGGTGGCGATGTCGGTGGTGGTGTCACCCGAGTCACGGAAGATCGCCTCGACGGTGATGCCCGCGTTCGCCGCGTTGATTTCCTGGACGGCGAGAGCAACGCCGGCTTCTTCGGGCGGGCCGAGGAAGGCGAGAGCGCCCGACTGCGGCAGGACCGTTCCGACGCGCAGGGTCAGGTCTTCACCCGGGGTGGTGGGGGTCGAGGTGTCAGCTGGCTCGGGTGCTTCCGACTCTGCCGCGCAACCAGCCAGCACAAGCGCGCTGGCGGCGAGGAGGCCGGCACCTCCGAGGGCAGTGCGGAACCGCGAGCGGGAGGCCGTGATGAATACGCCCATGGTGCTCCTTGGGTTTCGTGTGTTCAGGACACAGCAATGGATTCATTGCCGTGTCCTCAACGTACGGGGCGAATCGACGTCACACAATACGTACGGGTTACATCCCTGTAACGGCCAGAAACGTTACGTAACGCGGGATGCACGCACGGTTTCCGCGCGGAACGCCCGGTTCACGCGACGAATTCCGCATGTGCATCCCTTCGCGGTCGAGCGGTTCCGGATGCGCGTGATCAGTTCGTGAGGAGGTTCCCGTCGCGCACCGGTCGATTCTCATCGGTGTACACGGCGAGGCCGAAGGCCGCCTCGTCGAGATCGCCGTCGACGCGCATTCCGAGCGGGCCCGAGAGCCCTTCATAGTTGAGCCCCACGTCGGGCTCGTCGATGAGGAACTGCAGGCACTCGCCGTAGCTGGTGCACGGAGCGCCCTCGCGCGACACCTGCGGGAGGCCGGCAATGATGGATGCTCCGCCCTCGTCACCGATCACGGTGGCGGCAAGCGCCGCCAACAGTACGGCGTCGTAGGCCTCCGGAGCCCAGCGGAAACCGCCGAGGAACGGGTCGGCGAAGCGCAGGCGTTCGACGAACTCGTCGTCGGCGTCGGCGCCGAGGAGCGCGCCGCGCGCGCCCTCGAGCGCGCCCGCGTCGAGAGACCCCGAGTAGTCGGCCGCGGCGGCGGAGGCGAGCCAGAGGCTCGCCGGGCTGAGGCCGGCGTCGAGGAGGTCTGCGAGCATCCCGGCGGTGACGTCGGCGAGCGCGACGCTCGTCGCGACGATGACGGCGTCAGCGTCGGCGACGGTGCTGGCCGCGCTGGTATCCGATGCCGTGACGGTGACGACGGTGGACGAGGCGGCGTCGCTCGCTGCGGCAGCGTCCGCCACGCCGTCGGCGATCGCCTCCCCGTAAGCGTCATCGGATGCGATGACGGCAATGCTCGACGCCCCGTCGGCCACGACGGCCTGGCCGATCGTGAGGCCTTGCAGGTAGTCGGTGGCAACGACGCGGGCGAAGAACCCCTCGTCGGCACCCGCGAGCTCGCCCGTCGCACCCGTCGAGATGAGGGCGACGCCGGCCTCGGCGGCGAGCGGCAGCGCCTGCTCGACGAGGGCGTCGCCGAACGGACCAATAACGACGTCGACGCCGCGCTCGACGAGGTCGGCGAAGGCCGCCTCGAGCTGGTCGCCCGGCTCGCCGCCCGAGTTGCGGTGGAAGACGGTTACGGGCTCGTCGAGCACGCCGCCGTTGTCGTTGAGTTCACGCACGGCGACCTCGACGGCGGCGATCTGCGCGGCCGCGACGCCCGCGGTGTCGCCGTCGGTCGGCAGCAACGTGCCGATCACCAGGCGGCCGTCGCCGCTCGGCGCGACCTCGCGGAAGGGGGTCGGCGACGGGGCGGGCTCGGTCGGCACCGGCATGGGCTCGTCGGTCGTGCACCCGGTTAGCACGAGGGCGGCCGCCGCGAGCGCGGCGGGCAGCGCGAGTCGCGCAGCGCGGTGGGGGTGCGAGCGGCGAACGTCAGCGGTGCAGCGCATCAGGGTCCTTCCCGGAAAGTCTCTAGCGCCGGAAGACTACCCGCCCGCGGGCGTCATCGGGGCGAGCCGTGCGGGCGTCACGCTTCGTACATCGTTCACACCGTTTGCACCGGGCCCGTCAACGGCGCGGGGTCGGCGGCCGCGCCGCGCAGGGCTCGCCGCCGCTGGCGGACGGCGTCGGCGGTCAGCACCATGAGGGCGACCCAGACGAGAGCGAAGCCGACCCAGCGCTCGAGCGGCATCGGTTCGAGCATGACGAACACGCCGAACAGGAACTGCAGGATCGGCGCGAAGTACTGGAAGAACCCCAGAACCGTCAGCGGCAGGCGTCTGGCGGCGGCCGCGAACAAGAGCAGGGGCACCGCGGTCACCACTCCCGCGAGTCCCAACAGCACGCCGTGGCCGAGACCCTCGCGCCCCATCGTGAGCCCGTCGAAGAACAGGGCGACGACCAAGAGTTCGGCGACCGCGAGGGGCACGAGCCACGCCGACTCAAGGGTGAGGCCCGCGACCGCCGTGACCTGCCTGCCCATGCGGTTCTTGACGAACCCGTAGAAGCCGAACGAGAAGGCGAGTACCAGCGCGATCCAGGGCAGCCGGCCGTAGCCGACGGTCAAGACGATGACGGCGACGACGCTGATGCCGACTGCGACCCACTGCACGGGCCGCAGGCGCTCACGGAGGAAGATGACGCCGAGCGCGATCGACACGAGCGGGTTGATGAAGTAGCCCAGCGCCGCCTCGACGATGAATCCGTTGAGGGACCCGTAGAGGTACACATGCCAGTTGATGCCGATCAGGACCGCGGTCACGGCGCTCAGCCCTAGCAGGCGACGATCACGGACGATCCCGGCAAGCAGGGCCAGCGTGCGGGTCGCGGTCAGCAGAATCAGACAGAAGACGAGCGAGAGCAGGATGCGCCAGGCCACAATCTCAATCGCCCCGGAGGGTTGCAGCGCGATGAAGTAGACCGGCAGAAGTCCCCAGAGCCCGTACGCACCGGCGGCGAAAGCGAACCCCCGGCTCTTCTCGCGCTGGTCGCTCACATCGTCACTCTAGGCGAGGAAACGAAAGGCCCCCGACCGCGAGGGTCGGGGGCCTGATTCGTGGATGCGCGGGGTGCGCTTAGCGGACGACGACCGCCAGCACGTCGCGAGCCGACAGCACGAGGAACTCTTCGCCGCCGTACTTGACCTCGGTGCCGCCGTACTTCGAGTACAGCACGCGGTCGCCGACGGCGACGTCGAGCGGGACGCGGTTGCCGTTGTCGTCAATGCGGCCGGGACCGACGGCGACGACCTCGCCCTCCTGGGGCTTTTCCTTCGCAGTGTCGGGGATCACGAGACCCGACGCGGTGGTCTGCTCTGCCTCGACCTGCTGGATGACGATGCGATCTTCGAGCGGCTTGATGGAGACCGACACGGTTGACCTCTTCTTTCTTACGACGATGAGGGAAGTAATTGGCACACTCGATGGTCGAGTGCCAGAGATAACTGTATCGAAGGCGTTAGCACTCATGCAATCCGAGTGCCAGCCGGCGGCGAACTGGCAGGATCGCTCGTATGGATGCGGCCGACCTGCGCGAGCTACTCACCTCGGAGGCGCTGCGCCTGCTCGACGCGCTACCCGAATCCGACTCCCCCGCTGACGCCGTCGCACTCGTCTCAGCTCTCCGGAAGGAGGGACACTCGGCCGCGCGCGTCGCCGCCGTGCTCACCCAGTACCGACTTCGCCGAAAGGCTCGTGCCAAGTTCGGCCCCTTCGCCGACCGCATGCTGTTCACCGAAGCGGGGCTCGAGCAGGCCTCGCGCCTGCGGGTCGCCGCCCAGCACGCAGGCCGCTTCGCCCGCGCCGGTCTCACCCGGGTCGCCGATCTCGGCTGCGGTGTCGGCGGCGACGCCCTCGCGCTCTCCTCGCTCGACCTCACCGTCACGGCGGTCGAGCGCGACAACGTCACCGCCGCCGTCGCCGGCTACAACCTCGCGCCGTTTCCGAACGCGTCCGTCGTGAACGCCGACATCGCCGATATCGACCTCGCCGACGTCGACGCGCTCTGGCTCGACCCGGCCCGCCGCTCGGGTGCTCGCAAGTTCAGCCGTCCCGATGACTGGTCGCCGTCACTCGACGTCGCACTCGACCTGTCGCGGCGACTCCCCACCGGCATCAAGCTCGCCCCCGCAATGGACCGCGGCCTCATTCCCGACGGCCACGAAGCGCAGTGGGTGAGCGACGGCGGTGACGTCGTCGAGGTCGTGCTCTGGTCGGGGGCGCTCGCCCGCGATGGTATCCGCCGGGCGGCCCTCGTGCTCGCCGGCGACGGCAGTGCCCACGAGCTCACGGCGGCGGCGGACAGCGCCGACGAAAAGATGGGCTCCCTCGGCGAGTACCTGTACGAGCCCGACGGGTCCGTCATCCGGGCGCGCCTGATCGGCGACCTGGCGCGGTCTCTGGATGCTCGCCCCGTGCATCCGACGATCGCCTACCTGTCGAGCGATCACCTCATGCCCACGCCGTTCGCCGCCGCCTTCCGCGTGCGCGAAACGTGGCCCCTAAAGAAGGCCGTAATCGCGCGCGGCCTCGCCGAGCGGGGCATCGGCACGGTCGAGATCAAGAAACGCGGGGTCGACATCGACCCGGCCGAGTTCCGGAAGGCACTGAAGCCGAAGGGGGACGCGTCAGCGACGCTGATCCTCACCCGGGTCGGAGCCGAGCGGGTCGCCCTGCTCGTCGACCGCGTCTGACCGCGCCCCCGACGCGCCGGGCGGAGGCACGACCTCGCGGATCGAGCGACCCTTCACGAGGCGATAGACCACCCGCACGACGATCGTCGCCACGATGACGAGGATCGCGCCAAGGAAGATCCACTGCCCGACGGTTGCGAACGACACCGCCAGGCCCGGTGCTGCGGCGACCATCGCGGGCTAGAAGCTGCCGGCGGTTCCGAGCGCGCCGAGGCCGATGAAGAAGAACAGCACCGGAATCAGCAGCAGGAGGCCGATCAGAATCGACAGGGCGAGCCCGACGTAGCTCGTGATCAGACCGCCGAGTGCGAGGCCGCGAGCGTGCGGTTCACGCTTCAGCGCCATGTGCCCCGTGACGACACCCGCGACCGCCGGCAGCAGACCGAGACCGAAGAAGAACGACAACACGACACCGGAAATACCGGTGACGAGCGACACGATCGAGAGCGTCTGCTTGGGGGCCGCGGGAGCACCACCATAAGCGGGACCCGCTGCGGGCGCTGCGGGCGGCGGTGCGTAGGGGTTGCCAGCAGCAGGCTCGGGCGTGACGTCGGCAGCAGGCTCGACGGGTTCGTCGGGGCTGGCGGGGGGCGTGGTGGTCGCCATGGTCGCTCCTTCAGTCGTGGGGCGGGAATGCTCGCGCGCATCCCGCTCTTCGACCGTACCGAGTGTGACGGCGGCGCGCGACCCCGCGAACCCTCAGGCTTGGACGACGGTAACGGGCAACGTCGAATCGGCGGCAACGTCGAGCGACGACGGCTCATGCCCGGCCATGATGCGCTGTGCGGCGATGGCCGCGATCATCGCCCCGTTGTCGGTGCACAACGACAGCGGCGGGATGCGCAGGGCAACCCCCGCGGCCTCCGCCCGCTCGGCGGCCAACTCACGCACGCGGGCATTCGCCACCACTCCCCCACCGAGCAGCAGGCGGGGCACACCGAGATCACGGCACGCCGCGATCGCCTTGGCGGTGAGCACGTCGGCGACCGCCTCACGGAAGGAGGCCGCAATGTCGGCGACGGGTACGTCGAGGCCGTCGTCGCGCATCCGTTCGACGTGGCGGGCAACGGCAGTCTTGAGCCCTGAGAACGAGAAGTCGTAGCGGTGCTTCTCGAGGTCTTTGGGCAGCGTAAGGCCGCGCGGAAAGCGCACGGCCCGGGGGTCGCCCGTGGCCGCCGCCCGGTCGATGTGCGGCCCGCCCGGGTAGGGCAGGCCGAGCAGACGCGCCACCTTGTCGAAGGCCTCGCCCGCCGCGTCGTCGATCGTCTCGCCGAGCAGCTCGACGTCGTCGGTGAGGCTGCGAACATGCAGCAGGCTCGTGTGCCCGCCCGAGACGAGCAGCGCGATCGTCGGCAGCTCAAGGTCGCCCTCGTCGTCGCGCAGCAGGTCGGCGCCGACGTGCCCAACGAGGTGGTTGACGGCGTAGAAGGGTTTATCGAGCGCGACGGCGAGCGCCTTGGCGGCCCCCACACCGACCATCAGGGCACCGGCGAGCCCCGGCCCACTCGTCACGGCGATCGCGTCGACGTCGGCGAGCGCGACTCCCGCCGTCTCGAGCGCCTGCTCGATCGTCGGGGTGAGCGCCTCGAGATGCGCGCGGGCCGCTACCTCGGGCACGACACCGCCGAAGCGGGCGTGCTCGTCCATCGAGCTGGCGATCGTGTTGGCGAGCAGCTCGGTGCCGCGCACGATGCCGACTCCGGTCTCGTCGCAGCTCGTCTCGATTCCGAGGACGAGCGGGTTGTCCGTGTTCACGCGACCCCCTCAACCGGTGCGATGTTCGCCCGCATGACCACGGCATCCACGTTGTCGGGCTGGTAGTAGCGGGGCCGCACGCCGATCTCGACGAAGCCGTGCCGCTCGTACAGGGCCCGGGCACCCGGGTTGTCGGCCCGCACCTCGAGGAACACTTCGCGCGCGCCGCGGCCGCGCGCCGCGGTGAGCAGCTGCTCGACGAGCAGGGTGCCGATACCGAGTCGTCGGTGGGTGCCGTCGACCGCGATGGTCTGGATGTCGGCCTGGTCGGCCCCGCTCGGCGCGCTCAGGCCCGCGTAGCCGACGAGCTCGTCATCGGAGTGCACCACGAGGTAGAGCGTGTGCGGCGAGGCGAGTTCGGCGAGCATGGCGTCGCGGCTCCACGCGTCGCCGGGGAAGGTCGCGGTCTCAAGCGCCATGATCGCGTCGAGGTCGCTCACCTCGGCGTCGCGCAGCCGGATGCTCGGGGCTCCGGTCACGACGTCACCCTCTTCGGCCCCGTGGGCATCGTCACGTCGGGGGCGCGCAGGTAGAGCGGTTGCGGGTCGGGGAACGTCGCGCCCGCGGCGAGCCGTGCCGCCGCGACGTGCGCGAGCGCGGTCGCCGGAATCTCGGTCACCTCGTAGAGCACGACGCCCTCATCGGGCGCGAAGCCGAGCCGCGGTTCGAGACGCGCCGAGCGTACGACGCTCGGCACCGGCAGGGAGGCCGCGTACTCGGTGACGGCGACTTCGCGACGGCGGGCGTCAGTGACGACGCAGAAGCGGCCGGCCGCGACGCCGCCCTCGATGAGGTCGAGCGCGACGGCATCGTGGCTGGGCACCGGCAGCAGCGGCACCCCGCGGGCGATGGCCACGGCGCGGGCGGCGGCGATGCCGACGCGCAGGCCCGTGAACGGGCCGGGGCCGATCCCGGTGACGACGCCGGTCAGCGGGTCGGCGTCACCGCCCGCCGCCGCCGCGTCGGCGCCCGCAAGCACCTCCGCGAGGAATGGCCCAATCACCTCCGCGTGCCGACGCGTGTCGGCCGTCGAGCGCTCGGCGAGAACGCGGCCATCCCCGGCCACGGCTGCGACGGCCGTGCCGGCAGACGTGTCGATCGCGAGCAGCACGACTAGAGCCTAGGCAATCGCGTCGAGCAGTTCGGCGCCGCGGGGGCCGACCGCGCGGAGACGCACGATGCGCGGTTCGGCGAGCTCAGCATCCGGATCGATGTCCTCGTCGGATGCTCGGGGCGCGTCCCCGACGCCCGCCCCGCCGCCGACGGGCCGCTCGATGACCAGCTCGAGCCACTCGTCGCAGATGGCGTCGACGAGGCCGGCGCCCCACTCGATGACCGTGATGGACGCGGCCAGGTCGAGGTCGAGGTCGTCGAGTTCGGCGGCGTCGGAGAGTCGGTAGGCGTCGACATGCACGAGGGGCGCGCCGGCCCCGCGGGGGTGGGTGCGGGCGAGCACGAAGGTGGGGCTGGTGACCGCGCCGCGCACGCCGAGGGCCTCGCCGAGGCCGCGCGTGAAGGTGGTCTTGCCCGCCCCGAGCTCGCCGGTGAGCACGAGCACGTCGCCCGCACGCAACTGGGCCGCGACGCGGGCACCGAACGCGTGCATGGCCTCGGGGTCGGCGATTGTCAGCGCGGGGGGCTGCGGCGAGGTCTTCGCCGCGGGCGCGCCCGTCATGCGCGGGTTCTCGTCACGCGGCGACCCAGGCGGGTGACGATCTCGTAGCCGATCGTGCCAGCGGCGTCGGCCCAGTCGACGGCCGAAGGCGCCCCGGTGGTGCGGGGGTCGCCGAAGAGGATGGCGCGGTCACCGACGGACACGGGGTGGTCGCCGGCGTCGACGACGAACTGGTCCATGGCGACGCGGCCGACCACGGGCATCCGGTGGTCGCCGACGAGGACGGAGGCGCCGTCGGTATGACGCGGAATGCCGTCGGCGTAGCCGAGAGGCACGAGCGCGAGCGTCGTCGGGCGGGCGGTGCGGTAACGGTAGCCGTACGAGACGCCGCTGCCGGCGGGCACGCGCTTGACGTGAACGATCTCGGCGCTGAGTTCCATCGCGGGGGTGAGCGGCAGGTCACGGTGGTGGTCTTCCGGCGGCAGTCCGTAGATCGAGATGCCGAGCCGCACCATGTCGTAGCGCGCCGCGGGGTGGTCGAGGGCGCCGGCCGACGCGGCGAGGTGACGCAGCCCCGGGTCGAGGTTCGCGGCGCGCACGGCGTCGACGAACTCTTCGAACGCGACGATCTGCGCGCGGTCCTCGTCGGGCGACGTGTTCGACAGGTGGCTGAAGACGCCGCCGAGTCGGAGGCCGTCGTGGTGAACGGCGTGCGCGAGCTCGTCGACGAACAGAGCCCACTCGTCGCGGGCGACGCCGTTGCGCGACAGCCCGGTATCGACCTTCACGTGGATGGTGCCGCGGTGCCCCGCGTCGGCAGCCTGACGCAGCTGCGCGATCGAGTTGACGCCGACCATGATGCCGGCCTCCGCCGCGGCGGCAAGGTCGGCGCCGCTCGGGTGGATCCACGCGAGCACGGGAGCGTCGATACCGGCCGCGCGCAGCTCGAACGCCTCCTCGAGGTCGGCGACGCCGAGCATGTCGGCGCCCGCTTCCAGAGCGGCGCGAGCCGCGAGGATGGCGCCGTGTCCGTAGCCGTCGGCCTTCACCACGGCCATGGCGCGCGGGGCCGGGGCGAGTTTGCGCATCACCTCGACGTTCTGCGCGATCGCCTGGCGCGAGATTCGCGCTTCGCGGAAGGGCCGGCTCACGGCGCCGTCTCCGCCACCACGAAGGCGATCGCCGCCCCCGCGTCATGCGACATCGACACGTGCAGTCGCGCGATACCGCGAGAGAGCGCGATCTCGGCGGCGCGACCACTCAGGGCGACATCGGGATTGCCCTCGGAATCGGAGACGATGCGCATGTCGTGCCAGCGAACGCCGTCGGTCGCGCCGAGAGCCTTCATCACCGCCTCCTTCGCAGCGAATCGGCCGGCGAGCGAGCGCACCGGACGGTCGCGTTCCGACTCGGCGAAGAGCCGCTCTCGCAGCCCGGGAGTGCGGGTGAGCGCGCGGTCGAAGCGGGCAAGGTCGACGATGTCGACACCCACTCCGACGATCACCGCACCCTCCCGCCCGTACCGAAACGACCCGCGGCCTACTCGACCGTGACCGACTTGGCGAGGTTGCGCGGCTGATCGACGTCGAGACCCTTTGCCGCGGCGAGTTCCATGCCGAAGAAGTGCAGCGGAACAACGGCGAGCAGCGGCTCAAAGAACGGCGACGCGAGCGGAATGCGGATGACCTCGTCGGCGTGCGGCAAGACGGCGACGTCTCCGGCCTCGGCGATCGCGATGACGCGCGCACCGCGGGCGCGAATCTCTTGGATGTTCGACACGACTTTGGCGTGCAGTGAACGCTCATCGCGCGGGCTCGGCACGATCACGAACACGATCTGGCCGGGCTCGATCAGCGCGATCGGCCCGTGCTTCAGCTCGCCGGCGGCAAACCCTTCGGCATGGATGTACGCGAGCTCTTTCAGCTTCAGCGCACCTTCCAGCGCGATCGGGTAGCCGACGTGGCGGCCGAGGAACAGCACCGAGCGGGTGTCCGCCATCCAGTGCGCGAGTTCGGCGATGCGCTCGCCGCTCGCGATGACCTCGCGAAGCTGATCGGGCACCTTCTGGAGGTCCGCGACGAGCGCGCATACGGCATCCGCCGACAGCGTCTCGCGCACGTGCCCGAGCTGCAGGCCGAACAGGTAACAGGCGGTGATCTGTGCGACAAACGCCTTGGTCGAGGCGACCGCGACCTCGGGGCCGGCGTGGGTGTACACAACGGCGTCGGACTCGCGCGGGATCGTCGCGCCCTGCGTGTTGCAGATCGACAGCGTGCGCGCGCCCTGCTCGCGGGCGTACTTGACCGCCATGAGCGTGTCCATCGTCTCGCCCGACTGGCTGATCGAGACGACGAGCGTGTTCGGCGACAGCACCGGTTCGCGGTACCGGAACTCGTGGGCGAGCTCGACGTCGACGGGCACGCGCGCCCACTGCTCGATGGCGTATTTGCCGACCATGCCGGCATACGCGGCGGTGCCACACGCGATGATCAGCACGCGGTCGATCGAGCGCAGCACCTCGTCGCCGAGGCCGTCAAGCTCGGGAATGTTGACCAGGCCATCGACGACGCGGCCGCGAATTGTGTTGGCGACGGCATCGGGCTCTTCGCTGATCTCCTTCGCCATGAAGCTCGACCAGCCACCCTTCTCGGCGGCGGAGGCGTCCCAGTCGACCTCGAACCGGCGCGAGTCGACGGGGTTGCCGTCGAAGTCGACGACCTCGACACTGCCGGGTCGGATCGTGACGAGTTGGTCCTGGCCGATCTCCATCGCCTGCTTCGTGTAGGCGACGAACGCGGCGACGTCCGAGCCGAGGAAGTTCTCGCCCTCCCCTAGGCCCACCACGAGCGGAGAGTTGCGGCGAGCGCCGACCACGACGTCGGGCTCATCGGCGTGCACCGCGAGCAGGGTGAACGCACCCTCGAGGCGGTTGACGACGGCGAGCATCGCGGCGGTCAGGTCGTGGGTGTCGCGGTACGCCTCGCCGACGAGCAGCGCGGCGACCTCCGAGTCGGTCTCGCTCGCGAACGTGTGGCCGCGCTCAGTGAGCTCGGCCTTCAGCTCGCTGAAGTTCTCGATGATGCCGTTGTGGATGAGCGCGAGCTTGCCACCGTCACCCAGGTGCGGGTGGGCGTTGCCGTCGGTCGGGCCGCCGTGCGTCGCCCAGCGCGTGTGGCCGATTCCGGTCTGGCCGTCGGCGATGGGATGCGCGGTCAGCTCGTCGGTCAGATTGCCCAGCTTTCCTGCACGCTTCGCGGTGCCCAGTTCGCCGCCCGCGGCGATCACGGCGACGCCCGCCGAGTCATAGCCGCGGTACTCGAGCCGCTTCAGCCCACCCAGCAGAACGTCCAGACTTCCGCGCTGGCCGACGTATCCCACAATTCCACACATGCGCTCGATTCTAGGGCGAGGGGGCACACGCCATGTCCCGGTACTGTGGTGCGAATGGTCGAGGCGCATCAGGCCCCCGGGCGCGACAACGGCACCGGCCCGTCCCCTCGCGAGCAGAGCCCGTTCGCGGAACTGGATCGCGCTCGGTGGTCAGCGCTTGCTCCCGCGACGCCACAGCCGCTCACGGAGCATGAACTCATCGGCCTGCGCGGTCTCGGCGACCAGCTTGACCTGCGCGAAGTGGCCGAGGTGTACCAACCACTCAGCCGGCTCCTGAACCTGTACGCCGCCGGCGCCCGCGATCTGCACACCGCGACGCGCGAGTTTCTCGGTGACCGCGGTCCGCGCACTCCGTTCGTCATCGGCGTCGCCGGCTCCGTGGCGGTCGGCAAGTCGACCATCGCACGCCTCTTGCGCGAGCTCCTGTCACGGTGGGACGACACCCCTCGCGTCGAGCGCGTCACCACTGACGGATTCCTGCTGCCGACCGCCGAGCTCTCGCGGCGCGGCATCCTGCACAGGAAGGGCTTCCCCGAGAGCTACGACCGTCGGGCGCTGCTGCGCTTCGTGTCGCGCATCAAAGCGGGCGCCGAAGAGGTGCGAGCACCGGTGTACTCGCACCTGTCGTACGACATCATCCCCGGCGCCGAAATCATCGTGCGCCGTCCCGACATCCTGATCGTCGAGGGCCTCAATGTCTTGCAGCCGCCTGGACCGGGCGCATCCCTCGCCGTCAGCGACCTGTTCGACTTCACCGTCTATGTGGATGCGCGAACGAGCGACATCGCCGACTGGTACGAACAGCGCTTCCTGAAACTGCAACGCGGCGCCTTCAGCGACCCGCGCAGCTACTTCCACCGCTACGCGAGCCTCAGCGAGGACGAGGCGCGCATCACGGCGCGACGCATCTGGGGCGACATCAACGAGCCGAACCTGACGCAGAACATCCTGCCAACGCGCGCCCGCGCATCCCTCGTCTTGCGGAAGGAACGCGACCACACCGTGTCGACCGTGCTGCTGAGGAAGATCTGATGGCCGAGCCGAACGCCTACACGCTGGGGCACCATGACAGCGTGCTCGCCGTGCACCGCTGGCGCACGATCGCGAACTCCGCGGCATATCTGGAGCCGGAGTTGGTCCCGGGACGGACCCTGCTGGATGTCGGATGCGGCCCGGGGACGGTCACCGTCGAGTTCGGCCAGCGGCTCGGAGACGACAGCGTCACCGGAGTCGACATGTCCGACACCGCGATCGCCGCCGCCCGAGCCTTCGCTGCGGCGTCGGGGTCCGCCGTGCGGTTCGACACCGCCGATGCGCTCGCACTGCCCTTCGACGCGGAATCTTTCGACATCGTGCACACCCACCAGACGCTGCAGCACGTGCCCGACCCGGTCGCCATGCTGCGCTCAATGTCGCGCGTCGCGCGACCCGGTGGTGTCATCGCCGCGCGCGAGGTCGACTACGGAGCAACGACCTGGTACCCGCTCCTGCCCGCTCTCGATGAGTGGCTGGAGCTGTACCGGCGCGTGCATCGCGCCACGAGCGGCGAACCCGACGCCGCCCGCCACCTCGTCGCCTGGGCCCGGGCTGCCGGGCTGCGGAACATTCGCGTCTCGGGCTCGACCTGGGTGTTCGCGATGCCCGAGGAGCGCGCCTGGTGGGGCGGCGCCTGGGCTGTTCGCGCCGTGGAATCCGACTTCGCGAAGCACGCGATCGACGGCGGGCACGCGAGCTCCGCCGACCTCGCCCGCATCAGCACAGCGTGGCGCGAGTGGGCCGAGCACGACGATGCGTGGTTCAGCATGACGCACGGCGAGCTGCTCGCCGCACCGTCCCCCGCCGAGACGCCCTAGACCGCGAGCTCGGCCTTGACGACCGCGGCGAGGCGGTCGGCCATGGCCCGGGCGGTCGCGTCGTCCGCGGCCTCGACCATGACGCGCACCATCGGCTCGGTTCCGCTCGCGCGCAGCAGCACGCGGCCGCTGTCACCGAGCTCCGCCTCAACCTCGGCGACCGCCGCGGCGATTCCGTCGTGACCCTCGAGCCTGGTGCGGTCGACACCGCGCACGTTCTCGAGCACCTGCGGGAAGACGGTCATCACCGAGGCGAGTTCCTCGAGGGTCTTCCCGGTGCGCGCCATCTCCGCGGCGAGCTGCAGGCCGGTCAGGATGCCGTCGCCCGTGGTGGCGTGGTCGCTCATGATGAGGTGGCCCGACTGCTCGCCGCCGAGCGACAGCCCATGCTCGGCGAGCGCCTCCAGCACGTAGCGGTCGCCCACCTTCGTCTCGACCAGTTCGATGCCGTTGCTACGCATCGCGCGCTTCAGGCCGAGGTTGCTCATCACGGTGACGGCGAGCGTGTCCTTAGCGAGCAACCCGCGACGCTTCATTGACAACGCGAGGATCGCCATGATCTGGTCGCCGTCGACGACCTGGCCCCGGGCATCCACGGCGAGGCAGCGGTCGGCGTCGCCGTCGTGGGCGATGCCGAGGTCGGCGCCGGCCTCGACGACGGCACGCTGGAGCGGATCGAGATACGTCGAACCGACTCCATCGTTGATATTGAGTCCGTTCGGGTCGGCGCCGATGACCGTCACGCGGGCACCGGCGTCGGTGAACGCCTGGGGTGAGATTCCCGACGCCGCTCCGTGGGCGCAGTCGAGCACCACGTGCAGGCCGGCCAGCGAGACGTCGACCGTCGACAGCAGGTGCAGCAGGTAACGATCTTCCGCGTCGGCGAACCGGCGGATGCGCCCCACGTCGCCGCCGATCGGCGACAGCCTCTGCTCATCGAGGGCCCGCTCGATGCGGTCTTCCACCTCGTCGGGCAGCTTCGTGCCGCCGAACGAGAAGAACTTGATGCCGTTGTCGGGCATGGCGTTGTGCGACGCCGACACCATGACGCCGAAGTCGACGTTCGCGTCGCTGACGAGGAACGCCGCGGCCGGTGTCGGGATGACGCCCGCGTCGAGCACGTCGATTCCGCTGGACGCGAGCCCCGCCGCGACGGCCGCCGTCAAAAACTCGCCCGAGACCCTCGGGTCGCGGGCGATGACCGCCGTCGGACGCTTGCCCTGGGCCCGCAACTCGTCAGCGTGACGCCCCTGGGTCAGGACCCACGCAGCAGCCTGAGACAGGCCGAGGGCCAGCCCGGCGGTGAGATCGCCGTTGGCCAGCCCTCGGACCCCGTCGGTACCGAATAAACGGCCCATGATCGGGATGCTCGTCTCGGGTTAGCGCTTCGAGTACTGAGGCGCCTTGCGGGCCTTCTTGAGACCGGCCTTCTTGCGCTCGATGACGCGGGCATCCCGAGTGAGGAAGCCGGCCTTCTTGAGCGCCGGGCGGTTGTTCTCGCGGTCGATCTCGTTGAGAGCGCGCGAGATGGCGAGGCGCAGGGCGCCCGCCTGGCCCGAGGGGCCGCCGCCGGTGATGCGTGCCGTCACGTCGTAGCCGCCGGTGAGGTCGAGCAGCGTGAAGGGGTCGGTGATGAGCTGCTGGTGCAGCTTGTTCGGGAAGTACTCGTCGAGAGCGCGGCCGTTGACCGTGAACGCGCCCGACCCGGGGACGAGGCGCACGCGGGCGATGGCCTGCTTGCGTCGTCCGACGGCCTGGCCGGAAACGGACAGGACGGGGCGGGGAGCCGACTCGGCCGCGGGGGCCGACGACTCAGTGGTGTAGCTCTCGGGAGCCACGTCGGTAGTGGTGTCGTTCGCCATGTGTTCTATACGTCCTTGGAAGCGGGGCCGCGTTACTGCGCGACCTGGTCGAGGGTGTAGGCCGTGGGCTGCTGCGCGGCGTGCGGGTGCTCGGCGCCGGCGTAGACCTTCAGCTTCTTGATCTGGGCGCGGCCGAGCGAGTTCTTCGGCAGCATGCCGCGGATCGCCTTCTCGACGGCGCGGACGGGGTTCTTCTCGAGCAGCTCGGAGTACGAGGTGGCCGTGAGGCCGCCCGGGTAGCCGGAGTGGCGGTAGGCCTTCTTCTGCTCAAGCTTCGACCCGGTCAGGGCAACCTTGCTCGCGTTGACGATGATGACGAAGTCACCCATGTCCATGTGCGGGGCGAAGGTCGGCTTGTGCTTGCCGCGCAGGAGGGTGGCGGCGTGGCTGGCGAGTCGGCCGAGCACCACGTCGGTGGCGTCGATGACGACCCAGTTCCGCTGGATGTCAGCGGGGGTGGGGCTGAATGTGCGCGTCACAGTGCGTACTTTCTTGTCGAGGTGTTCGTGAATCCCGCTCCGGTGGGGGTTCTCGCGTCGATGACGGGGGAACGCCCGCGGTGGAGGGCTCAACTGGATGCCCGTCGGCGACGGACACCAAGGGGTTAGCTTACGGCAGTGGCGCGCCGTCGGCAATTTCGCGTTTGGCGCGGGTCTGCTGCGCTCGGGCGGCGAGCTCGTGATCGGGCGGGTAGCCGACCTCGACGAGGGTGAGCCCGTGGGGTGCGACGACGGGGAATAGGCTCGTGCGCGCGGCCTCGTCACGCGCGGCGACGAGCTGCTCGACGCTCAGCGCGCCGCGCCCGACGGCGATCGCGGCGCCGACGAGCGAGCGGACCATCGAGTGGCAGAAGGCGTCGGCGCGCACGGTCGCGACGAGCGCGCCGTCGTCCGACTCTCGCCACGCGTACTGCTGCAGCGTGCGCACGGTGGTGGCGCCCTCGCGGGGCTTGCAGAAGGCGCCGAAGTCGCGAAGGCCGAGGAGGGCATCCGCCGCCGTGTTCATGGCGTCGAGGTCGAGCGTGTCGCGCACCGCGAGGGTGTCGTGGCGGCGCCGCGGGTCGCGCGGGGCGC
>Ga0208490_100082_pt1 | contig 82172 bp, 82 predicted proteins | sample SubbioAug_CSWold_FD_184818 | JGI IMG/M metagenome (GOLD analysis project Ga0208490, IMG submission 184818) | Serpentinite rock and fluid subsurface biosphere microbial communities from McLaughlin Reserve, California, USA - CR11Aug_CSWold (SPAdes) | ecosystem: Environmental > Terrestrial > Deep...
GACGCCGTCCGACAGCGACCGGCGGCCGCTCTCGCGGCCCAACCGCGGCCTGAGGCGGCCCCAATGGCGCGTTTGCCCAGGTCAGCGCACTCTCCGGTCTGAACCCCGCCTACAAGCCGACTCACCATCGCACACCCTCTGACCTGCGGTCTTGAGTCGTACCCCTCAGCCTGTGACACGCCCGTGACACGGGAGGCCCCGAGGACGGCATCGAGCCATCGTCTGGCCCAACGGCGCAGACCTCGCACCGGAAGTTCTCCACGCCCAGGCGGTCCTGGCGTGCAGCGATCACCCGAAGTAGCGCTCGGGCGATAGGTGCGCCGAGGGCTGGTTGCAGCCCTCCGCGTCGAGCCGGCATTCGGTCCGGCCGATGGCAGCACGGGCGTGGGTCCCATACGGTCGAAGCGTGGTGAAGAACGATGAACGTTCGGGACGGCATCGCGAGTGCCCCACCTGCGGCGAACTGATGCTGTACGGCGAGCTTTGGAGCAACTTCGCTCTCTGGTGGGACGATGCGATCAAGCGCCGGCAAGTGCTGAAGCGCAGCTGGGTTCAGAGCGCCCGGTTGCATGGCGCTCGATGCCGAGCCTGCGGGACGGTCGTTCTGGAACCGGTCGGATAGACGACCGAGCATCAACTGAGGACCGCATCGCCACAAGTGCCGATGATCCGCGGGCCGGGGCCGAGATCCGGCGGGGGCTTCGCCGCACCGATCAGCCAGTTCTCCGGTGGCGGGGCCGCCGATCACCCGGTAATGGCGCGGATGCCACCGTGATACCGTGGTGCCATGACGAAGAACCTGACCGTGCGCCTGCCTGACGACCTCGCCGCCGATGCCGAAGCGGTCGCTCGTGCCGAGGGCACCAGCCTCAACGAGACGATCAAGGACGCCCTCGCCGACGCGGTCGAGCGGCGACGCAAGGATCCTGAGTTCAAGAAGCGCTTGCGCGAGATCGTCAAGCAGGACCGGGAGCTTCTCGAACGACTGGCGAAGTGACCGTCGAGTACCTGGATCTCGCCGACTTCCTCGTCATCGCCGAAGAGATCACCGGCATCGAAGTACCGGTCCTCATGAAGATGTCGCGCCTCTCGCTGGCCGACTCCGCGCTGCACGCTCCCCAGGCCGGCTACGGCGACGTCGACCTGTACCCGGACTTCATCGACAAGGCAGCCGTCCTCCTGGTTCGTCTCGTGATGAACCACCCGCTCCCTGATGGCAACAAGCGTGCCGGGTGGGTGTCGATGCGCATCTTCGTGGCCGTCAACGACTGGTCCTGGGATCCACACCCCGACATCGACGATGCCGAGCGCACGGTGATGGCGATCGCTTCGGGGGATCTCGACGAGGCAGCAACCGCGACCTGGCTGCGGCAGCACCTCGTCCCGCCCGCCGTCGGCGAGTGACGACCGGCCGCTCGCGAATCCCAAGTACGAGTCGACGAGGCGCTGCACACACGGCAGTCGGTGCTTCCATCGCCCGTGGTCAGGATGTTGCGTCTGCGCAACGCCACCGCCCCGGAACCCCGAGGTCAGGAAACCGGGCGCAGGGAGTTGCGCCAGTGCAACGTGACAGCCCCAGAAGCCGCGCCCGCATCCCACATCGCCACCTCAGGGGACGGCGGGGCCGCGGGCACGACCGGTCTTGCCCGACAGCGGTCTCGCGTGCCGGGTCAGGCGCGACGAGGGCCCCACCCCCTGTGGGAGGCGAGGCCCTCTGGCGAGCGCAGGTCCGGCGAGAACCTGGCCCGTTGGTTCGAGCGTAGGGCGCGACGGCGGCTCCTGCCCGCCCGCAGGAGGCGCTCAGCCGTCGTCGCCGCCGATGTCGACCTCGATGTCCTCGATCTGGACGTCATCGTCGCCGTCGTCGGTGTCGCCGCTGAGCAGGACCACGACGAGCACCACCAGGATCAGCGACATGACGATCAGGAGCCCGATGACCGGGCCCCTCGATCGGCCGGGCCTGCCGGGCCTGCTGGGCCGGGGCTCTTCCTCGACGATTCTTCGATCTGCCACGAGGACCTCCGTGCGCGTGTGCGTGGGCGGCCGACGGTAGCCCGCTGCTCGGGTCGTCGCGCCGGCGATGTGTGGCTGTGGGCACACCCCGGCATCTTCGGGTCGCGGAGGGGTAGGGAGGCGCTCCCGCCACACCCCTTCGTCCCAGGAACTCCGTCCGTGCTCGTCTTCCTCCCCCCGCCTGCCCCGCTCCGCCGGCCCGCCCGTCACCTCGTGCACGCCACCGTCACCTTCGTCGGCGTGAGCCTGGCCCTCGCCGCTCGCCTGCAGCGCGAGCGATGACCTCCCAGCTCGTCGACGTCGCCATCATCGGGCTGGGCTCGGCGGGCGAGGCCCTGGCCGAGGACCTGGTCGGGCGAGGGCTCCACGTCGTCGGGTTCGAGCCCGGCCTCGTCGGCGGCGAGTGCCCCTTCACCGCCTGCATGCCGAGCAAGTCCCTGCTCCACGACGCCGTCACCGGTGCCAGCTGGGATGACGCCCGCGCCCACCGTGACGAGGTCGTCGAGCACCTGGACGACGGCTCGCACGCCGCGGCGCTGGAGCAGGCCGGCGTGACCCTCGTCCGCAGCGCGGCCACCATCGTCGACCAGGGTGTCGTCGAGGCCGAGGGCCGCCGATGGCGAGCTCGGTACGTGGTGCTCGCCACCGGATCCTCCCCGGTGGTGCCGCCGATCCCCGGGATCGACGACGTCCCGTGGTCGACCAGCGACGAGCTCATGGTCGCACCGGACCTGCCCGATTCGCTCCTGATCCTCGGCGGCGGGGCCATCGGCTGCGAGGCGGCGACGATCATGGCCGGCTTCGACCGGGCCGTGACCATCGTGGAGGGCGACAGCCTGCTGGGGGGCGCGGTCGACCCGGCCGTCTCCGACCGGCTCGCCGTCCAACTCCGGGACGCAGGCGTCGACGTCTGCACGAAGACGGAGCTGACCGGCACTGCGCCGGCCGGCGGTGGCGTGCGGGCCACCCTGTCCACCGGGGCCACCATCGACGCCGCCGCCCTGCTCGTGGCCACCGGGCAGTCGCCGAACTGGAGCGACCTCGGCCTCGAGGAGCTCGGCATCGACGACGAGCCCGAGGTCGACGACGAGTACCGCGTCGGCGGTCGGGACTGGCTGCGAGCGATCGGCGACGTCAACGGACGCTCCCCGTGGACCCACGGCGCCAACCACGAAGCGCGCCGCCTCGCCCGGATGCTCGTCGGTGAAGCACCCGGGGCGAGCACCGAGCACATGGCGAGCTGCGTCTTCACCTCGCCTCCGGTCGGGGCCATCGGCCTCACCGCCGAGGCTGCGGCCGAGCAGGGGCGCGAGGTCGTCGTCGGGTCCGCCCGGTACTCCGATGTCGCCCGCTACGCCACCGACGAGCTGCAGGACGGCGTGGTCGTGGTCGTCGCCGACCGGGAGACGGGCGAGCTGCTCGGGTGCTCGGGGACGGGCGCCCGCTTCGACGAGGTCATCGGCATCGTGGCCGCGCTGCAGCACTGCGACGCCACCGTCCAGAGCGCCGCCGAGCTCGTCCTGCCGTTCCCGACGATCGGGCAGGTGCTCACGCCGGCGTTCCGCGACGCCGTCGACGCCATGGGCTGAGCGGCCTCAGTCGGGGACGACGGCGTCGGACGGCAGCGGGTTGTCGGCCGGCACGACCGCCAGCCGCTCGTTGCCGAGGTCGCCGAGCAGGTCGAGGACGGTGGCCCGCCGGCTCGCCACCGCGCCGATGGACATCAGCGTGGCCCGGAGCTCGGGCGTGCGGACCGACGTCGTGACGTGCACGTAGAGCTCGGCGCAGGCCTGCTCGAGCTCGTGGACGAGGCTGACGAAGTCCCGTTCGGTGGTGACCGCGAGGAGCCTCGGATCGACCAGCCCCGCCTTCACCACGGGATTGGCTGTGGCGAACGGCTCGCCGTCGGCGGCCTGCACGAGGAAGGTGAGCGTCGCCCGGTGCTCGGCGTGGTGCTGTTGCAGGAGCGCGGCGGCCTCGAGGACCGGGTCGGTCTGGGCCAGCGCGAAGTCGAAGCCGGCCTGGTACGTGTCGAAGACGAGGATCTCGAGCGAGAGCGCGGTGTTCAGGAGGGCCAGGTCGCTCGAGCCGCTGGTCGGCCCCTCGGTGTCGGTCTCCTCGTCGTCGGCGATCTCCGGGGCCGGGTCGTCGTCGGAGCTGCACGCTGCGACCAGCGCACCGAACGCGATCGTCAGCCCGCCCACCCGGAGCAGGTCGCGGCGTGCGACCTCGGTCACGACGGCTCCACGGGGAAGGCAGCCGGGTCGAGCCCGAGCGCCACGTCGGCCGATTCGAGGGCGCCGAAGGGGAACCACGCTGCGGGGCCCTCCGCCAGCTCGTAGCTGAGCGTCGCGGCGTGGGAGGACTCGACCGGGTGGATGGTCGCGACGGCAGCCACGGCATCGGCGTCCTGCAGCACCGTCAGCAGGTACCCGCACGTGACGGAGAGCTGGTTCTCCAGGTCTCGGGCGAAGCGCAGGACGTCGCCCTGGCTGTCGAATGCCTCGATCGCCGGCGTCAGCGCCACCAGGAGCGCGGCGTTGGGCTCGCCCGTGGCGGCCTCGCCTGCGACCTCGGCCCAGATCTCGGCGTGCTCCTCGTGGTGGCCGATGAAGGTCTGCAGCACCGGCACCAGGTCATCGGACAGGAGCTCGACCCCGGCTTCGTAGGCGGCGACGGCGACCAGCTCCACGGACTCGGCGAAGGCGGCCAGCGCCGGGTCCCCACCGGTCTGCGCGCCGGCGGCGGGCAGGAACCGGTCCACGGGCACGAGCACCGGTCCGACGGCGACGACAGCGACACCGACGCCGGCGCGCCGCAGGAACGAGCGACGTTCGACCAGGGTCGGCGCGCGACGGGTGCTCGAGCTCTCGCGACGGGGCACGGTCAGAGGTCCAGCGAGGTGAGCTCGGGGATCCAGGCCGCGCTGCGCTGGGTCGCATCGGCGAACCGGGCCCGGTCGAGGGAGCCCGCCGGCTCGATCCGCTCCAGGGGTGGCAGCGTCGCCGTGGCGGCGGCGAGGTCGGCCCACGTCCCGGCGGCGACGCCGGCGAGGAACCCGGCGCCGACCGCCGTCGCCTCGCGGTGGGCCGACCGCTCGACCGGTCGCGCCGTGGCGTCGGCCAGGGCCTGGAGGACCACCCGGTTCGCGCTCATGCCGCCGTCGACCCGCAGGGCTTCGATCCGCAGGGCGGTGTCGGCTTCGGCTGCATCCACGAGATCGGCGGCGGCGAGGGCGACGCCCTCCAGCACCGCCCGGACGAGGTGCGCTCGGCTGGTGCCACGGGTGATGCCGACCAGCAGCCCGCGGGCGCCGTGGTCCCACGCCGGGGTGCCGCGGCCGGAGAGGGCCGGGACGAACATGACGTCGCCGGCATCGGGCACCGACGCGGCCACCGCCTCGCTGGCGGCCACGTCGTCGATCAGGCCGAGGCCGTCGCGGAGCCACTCCACGCACGCGCCGGCCGAGAGCATCACGGCTTCACGGGCCCAGGTGTCGGTGCCTCCCAGACGCCAGGCGACCATGGGGAACGTGCCGTGCCGGGGCGTCGGGCCCGGTTCGGGACCCATGCAGACGTCGAGCATCCCCCCGGTCCCGAGGGTGAGCTTGGCGTCGCCCGGGGCGATGCATCCCTGCCCGAGCAGCGACGCCTGCTGGTCGCCCACGAGGGCGCTGATCGGCGGTGCGCCGGGCAGGGCGGTGGCATCGGCGACCGGTCCCGACGAGTCGCGCACGGACGCCATGGCGGTGTCGGGGATGCCGAGGAGCGCGAGCAGGTCGCCGGACCACGCTCGTCCCGCCGTGTCGTACAGCCCGGTGACGAGGGCGTTGGACGCATCGGTCACGTGGGCGGCGCCGTCGGAGAGCACCCAGGCGAGCCAGGTGTCGACCGTGCCGATCCGCAGGTGCTCGGGCGGGAGCTCGGCGTGCTGCACCAACCACTCGGCCTTGGTGGCTGACGCGTTCGGGGCCAGCCGGATGCCCTCGGGCTGGAGGGCGAGGCACCGGCCCACGGTGCGCAGGTCCTGCCAGCCGATGCCGGGTCCGACCGGTTCCCCCGTGCGAGCGTCCCAGGCGATGGTCGACGCCCGTTGGTTGGTGATGCCGACGGCGTCGACCGGCCCGACCTGGTCGAGCACGGCCCGGGCCGTCACCAGCGCGGCGTCGGCGGTGGCGGCTGCGTCGATCTCGACGAGCCCGGGTGCGGGCGACGACGGGAGCACCTCGACGTGCACCTCGGCGCCGACGGAGCCGTCGTCGCGCACGGCGACCGAGCGGACGCCGGACGTGCCGGCGTCGATGACCAGGACCGTCATCGCGGTTGCCGGGCTCGGTGGTCGGCGACGAGGCCGCCCGTCATGCCGGCGGCCGACGACAGCAGGGCGAAGAAGGGGATGGCGATCCAGGTCACGTCGCCCCCGGTCGCGAGGAGCCGGACGGCGCCGATCGTCTGGACGAGCAGGTAGGCGGCGAGCGCGGCGACGGCACCGTTCGTGAGGGGGGCGTCGAGCCGCCGGTTGGCGGCCACGAAGCCGCCGATGCCCATGCCGACGAGGATCACACCGAACAGCACGAGCAGCCAGGACGAGTCGTCGTCGACCGTGCCGGCGTCGTCGAGGACCTGGGCGAGGATCGCCGCCGGCACGCAGACGGCCAGCGCGACCCCGGCACCGACGGCGACCGCCTTGGGGTGGACCAGCTCGCTGATCACGGGTAGGCGACCTCGCCGAACGGGGAGCGCAGGCCGAGCTTGCCGGGGTTGAGGATCCCGTTGGGGTCCAGCGCGTCCTTGACGGACTGGAGGACGCCGTGCGCCTCGCCCAGGGCCTCGGCGGTGAAGCGGCTCCGGTTCAGCCCGACCCCGTGGTGGTGGCTGAGCGTGCCGCCGGCCTGCAGGACGGCCCGCTGGCCGGCGTCCCACAGCTCGGTGTAGGTGCGATCCCGGACCGCGGTGCCGTCGCCGTCCTCCTCGACCTTGGCGGCGAAGGTGAAGTACAGGCACGCCCCGTCGGGGTAGGCGTGGGACTGGTGGGCGCTGGCGGCGAGCGTGCCCGGCACCGCCCGCAGCGCGCCGGTGGCCGCGGCGTAGATGTCGTCGAGCCGGGACCACGGCGCCGAGATCTCCATCGTGTCCACCACGTAGCCCTTGGCGATCAGCGCCTCGAGGGCGGAGACCTCGTTGCGGTGCGACAGCCAGCGGTCGACCAGGGAGTCGTCCAGCACCTCGGCGCCCGCGCAGGCTTCGGTGGTGATGGCGAGGGATGCGTCGACGACGACCGGGTCGCCCTCGTCCATCACCAGCAGCACGGCACGGTCGCCGGTCTGGTAGCTGCGGTCGGCCTCGATGGCGTCGTAGACGCGCAGGACCGCTGGCGGGAGGCCCCGCTGGACGATGCGGCGGCAGGCGTCGTTGGCATCGGAGAACGTGTCGAACGCGTAGGCCGCGTGGCGCTGGACCTGCGGGGCCGGGTGCAGGCGCAGTCGGACGCCGGTGACGATGCCGAGGGTGCCCTCGGAGCCGACGAAGACCTGGGTCAGCTCCGGGCCGACGGCGGAGCGGGGTCCCCCGCCGGTGGAGATGGTCGTGCCGTCGGCGAGGACGACGTCGAGCCCGACGACCATGTCCTCGATCTTCCCGTAACGGTTGGACAGCTGCCCGGCGCCGCGGCACGCGACCCAGCCCCCGACGGTCGAGAGCGCCACCGACTGGGGCCAGTGCCCGACGGTGAACCCCCGCTGGCGCAGCTCGGCCTCGAGGTGGTCGCCGAAGGTGCCGGGCAGGACGTCGAGGACCATGGACTCCTCGTCGATCGACGTGATGCCCGTCAGGCCGGTCGTGTCGAGGACGACCCCGCCGAAGACCGGGACCGACGCACCGCAGACGCCCGAGCGTCCCCCGGCGGCGGTGACGGGCACCCGGGCCGCGTTGCACAGCCGGAGCACGGCGGCCACCTGCTCGGGGGTGGTGGGGGAGACCACGACGCCGGCCAGGCCGGGCACCTCGCCCTCGGTCGCCCAGATCATGGCGCCGGGCCACCAGTCGCGGCTGGCCTCGGCCCGCACGGCGGCGTCGGTGGACACCCCGGCGCCGGTCTGGCGCAGCCGGTCGATCACCGGATCGGGCACGGGCACCATCGTCCCGAGGCGGGGTCGGGCCGCCGCGGCGCCGCCGGCGATGGCGATCGGCGGCGTCGGCGCGCCGGGTCCGGTGGGGGGCAGGGCGGTCAGGTCGGCCACGACCGGCCACTGTACGAGCCGCGCTGCGGTCACCCCGCCCGCCGGGCGCGCGCCGCCGGGTCCTGTCCGTAGTACCCGCACAGCACCCGGTGGAGCTCGGGGTGGTGCTCCTCGAGGTCGAGCGGTCTCATCAGGAACGCCTCGGTCGCGACGGCGAAGAACTCGGCCGGGTTGGTGGTCGCGTAGCGGCGCAGCACGGGGTCCGGGTCGTCCCGACGACGGAGGCGCCGGTACTCCCGGTTGCAGATCTGGACCCACTCGGCCCGGTCGGCTCGATCGGTGATCTCCGGGGTGCCGTCGAACAGGCCGCCCGCCGCGTCGAGCTTGTGGGCCAGCTCGTGCACCACGACGTTCTGGCCACGTGCGGGGCTGCGCACGTCGCGCTGGATCGCCGGCCAGGACAGACCGACCGGCCCCTGGCCGTCGCGGGCGTGGCCGAGGAGCCGCTGCGGTGCCGCGGTCACCACGCCGCTGACGTCGGTCGCCCGCACGGAGCGGCTCACGAACGTCCGCGAGTGGACCACGACGGCCCGGACGTGGCGGTAGCAGTCCCGGTCGAGCCCGATGGCGAGCAGCCCGGCGTTCGCGGCGATGGTGACCACGACCTCCTGGGTCAGCTCGAAGCCCCGCGCCGCCTCCCACCGGGTGCGCCGGACGAAGCGCTCGACCCGATCCGAGAGGAGCGCGCGCTCGTGCTCGTCGAGCAGCGACCACTGGGGGACGGTCGCCGCCGCGATCTGCTCCCACCCGTCCAGCCAGCGCCGGGCCCGGCGCCGGCGGCCCCACACGGCGCTCAGCTGCCCGTGCCGGGCAGGACCGAGGCGGGCAGGCCGGGCGCGGCGCGCTGCAGCTCCGCCCGGGCCCGCAGGTCGGCGACCTCGTCGCTGCGCCGCCGGTCGGACCAGCCCAGCTCGGGCGCGAGCAGCTCGGCGACGGCGACGGCTGCGTCGGCGGTGGCGTCGCGGGACAGCAGCAGACCGCGCACGCGCCGCTCGAGCACGTCGGCGAGCGTGGTGGCCATCTCGTAGCGGACGGCGTAGACGGCCTCGGCGCGCAGGTGCGGCAGGCCGGCCACGAGCGGCTCGGCCAGCGAGGGGTCGCGGTCGGCCATCGCCTGCACCACCCGGGCCTCGCCGCCGTAGCGCTGCTGCAGGTGCTGGCCCGCCCCGGTGGCGCCGCGGTCGTACCCCTCGGCGCCGAGCAGGCGGAGCCGGCTGGTGCGGGACCGGCGCTGGGAGCGAGGCAGGTCGAGGACCTTCGCCACGGCAGCCATGGTGTCGGCTGCCATCTCGCGGTAGGTCGTGAGCTTGCCGCCGGTCACGCTGACGACGCCCGATGCGCTGGTGCCGACGGCGTGGTTGCGGGACAGGTCCGCGGTGCGCCCCGACGCGGTGGCCTTCACGAGCGGCCGCAGGCCGGCCCAGGTGCCCACGACGTGGCGCTCGGCGATCTCGGTGGTGGTCGAGTGGTTGATGGCGCCGAGCAGGTACTCGACGTCCGCTCGGGTGCACTGCGGGTCCTCGGTGGGACCCTCGTGGTCGGTGTCGGTGGTGCCGATGTAGGTGAACGCCGGCTCCTGCCCGTCGGGCGCCGGCCACGGCACGACGAAGATCGAGCGCTTGTCCTTGGGCACCGGCGCGATCACGGCGATGTCGTTGCGCACGAGCGACCACGGCACCGTCAGGTGGATGCCCTTCGCCGGTCGGATCGCGTGCGGATGGACGCCCTCGTCGAGCGCTCGCACGTCGTCGGCCCACACGCCGGCGGCGTTCACCACGGCCCGGGCCCGCACCTCGATCCGGCTGCCGGTCTCGGCGTCCTCGACGATCGCGCCGGACGCACGCCCGCCCTCATGCAGGAGCTCGGTGACCGGCGCGTGGTTCACGCACACGGCGCCGTACCGCTCGGCGGCGGTCCGGGCGATCGTGAGCGTCAGCCGGGCGTCGTCGGCCTGGGCGTCGTAGTAGAGGTAGCTGGCTCCCACCCGGTCAGCCGGGAGCGTCGGCATGTGGGCCAGCGTCTCCTCCTTGGAGATCCGCTTGTGCAGCTTGCCGATGCGGGCCCCGCCGGTCAGGTCGTACATCCACATGGCCGACCCGAGCGCCTTCTCGAGCTTGGGGTGGATCACGCCGCCCTTGCCGAACATCGGGATGAGGAACGGCATGACCCGCACCAGGTGCGGGGCGTTGCGCAGGACGCGCTGGCGCTCGCGGAGGGCCTCGTAGACCAGCCGGACGTCGCCGTTCTGCAGGTAGCGCAGACCGCCGTGCACCAGCTTGGAGCTCTTGGACGACGTGCCAGACGCGAAGTCCCCCCGCTCGACGAGGGCGGTGCGCAGCCCTCGGCTCGCGGCGTCGAGCGCGACGCCGACGCCCGTGATGCCACCGCCGACGACCAGGACGTCGAAGGGCTCGTCGGCCAGGCGGCGCAGGTTGCGGCTGCGCTCGAACGCGCCGGGCAGGACCGGGGTGGGGCTCACGGGCGCCAGGCTAGGAGGCCGTCAGCTGCTGTCAGCCACCAGCTCGGCCTCGACCCAGTCGTCCACCAGCTCGGCGAGCAGGGCGAGCGGCACGCCGCCGTGGCGCAGGACGGCGGTGTGGAACCCCTGGACGCGGAACCGGTCGCCGAGCCGGCGCCGGGCGTCGTCCCGCAGCCGGAAGATCTCGCGCTGGCCGACCTTGTACGACAGCGCCTGGCCGGGCATGCCGATGTAGCGGTCGATCTCGACGGCGGCCTCGGCCGTGTCCATCGGGACGTGCTCGACGAAGAAGTCCAGGGCGCGCGCCCGGGTCCACCCGAGGGCGTGGATGCCGGTGTCGACGACCAGCCGGGCCGAACGCCACGCGTCGGCCGAGAGCATGCCGAGGCGCATCGTGTCCGACGAGTACAGGCCCATCTCCTCGGCGAGGCGCTCGGCGTAGAGGCCCCAGCCCTCGCTGTAGGCCATGTAGCCGCCGCGCTGCTGGAAGGTCGGCACGTCGTCGAGCTCGGCGGCGCTCGCTCGCTCGAGGTGGTGGCCGGGCACGGCTTCGTGGAAGGCGATGACCTCGGCCTCGAAGCGGTTGCGCCGGGTGGCCTCGTGGGTGTTGGCGAAGTAGGTGCCGGGGCGGGACCCGTCGCCCGCCGGCGGGCTGTAGTAGGCGGCGGGCAGGCCCGGCGCGAGCGCGTCCGGCACCGGTTCGACCACGCACCCGGCCCTCGGCAGCCGCTCGAACCAGTCGGGGGCTGCTCCGAGCGCCCGGTCGATGGCCGCGCTCGCCACCTCGAGGATCTCCGCAGCCGACTCGTACCGCATCGACGGGTCGGACCGGAGGGCGGCGAAGAGCTCGTCACGGTCGCCGATGCCGAGGGCACTGGTGCCGATCTCGGCCCACTGCCCGGGCAGGACGTCGGTGAGCTCGGCCATGCCGATGTCGTGGATCTCCTGCGGGGTCAAGTCGGTGGTGGTCGCCCGTCGGGCCTTCGAGCGGTACAGCTCGTCGCCGCCGGGGACGTGGACGAGGCCGGGCCGGTCGTCGCCGCGGCCACCATCGGCGAGGTCGGCCAGCGTCGCCGCCACCCGCTCGTAGGCGGGGCGGACCTCGTCGGCGACGACGGAGGTGGCCCGGGCGCGCCAGGACTCGGCGCCGTCCCAGTCGGTCGGGAGCGAGAGCCCCACGAAGGGGTCGGCGGCGAGGTCACCGGCGAGGTAGCCGTCGACCATGGCCTGGGAGCGCGCCACCGCGGCGATCGCCGGCGTCCAACCCCGCTCGGCACCGGTGCGCCACTGCCCGGCGACGGCATCCAGGGCGCCCGGGAGCCGACGCAGACGCTCGAGCTGGGCCTCGGCGCTGTTCTCGTCCGGTGCTCGCAGCTGGGACGCCGCCCGGAGCAGCGCCACCGGGTACCCGGTGAACCCGTCGCTGGCGAGCTGGATCTCGTCGCTGTCCACCGACTCGATCTGCTGGGCGCAGCTGTCGAGGAGCAGCGCGTGGGTCACTCGCTCGGCCTCGCCGAGCGCCGCCGGATCGATGGCGAGGGCTCGCTCGGCGATCCCGGTCGCGAAGGCCCGCTCGTCGGCCAGGCCGGCGGGGCTCGGGTCCTCGATGGAGTCGTCGAACCGGTGGTCCCCGAGGCGGGTTGCGACGGTGGGGTTGCGGGCCATCGACCCGTCCCACCAGTCGTCGGCGATCCGGCGCAGCTCGGCGTGCACGGTCAGGAGCCCGTCGAGGCGCTGGACCGCTCGGCGCCCGGCACGATCATCACGGGGCAGGTCGCCCGCTGGGCGACCTGGCTGCTGGTGCTGCCGAGGAGCAGCGCCGGCGCCCCGCCGATCCCGCGGCTGCCGAGCACGATGAGGTCGGCACCGACGTCGTCGGCGGCGCCGAGCACGACGTCGACGGGGCTCCCGTCGTGGAGGACGACCTCGTGGTCCACGCCGGCGTCGACCAGGGGCTCGCTCCACGCGCCCCGGGCTCGCTCGGCGATCTCCTGGCGGTGCGGCTGGGTCGGGACCATGGGTCCGCCCGGCTCGAGCTGGTCCAGCAGGCCGAGGGCGTGGACGGCCACGACCCCGGCATCCAGGGAGCGGGCGAGCGAGGCGGCCCAGTGCACCGCCTCGTGGCTGTCGGTCGACCCGTCGAGGCCGACCAGGATCGTGGTGATGGTGCGACCTGGCTCCTGCATGCACCGAGTGTGCTCCACGCGGCGTGCGCGCCGTGACGGTCGTCGGTGGCTGTCACACACCCCGGGTACGTTCGCCCCATGACCTGCGACGTGCAGTGGACCGCACACGGCGAGGCCGCGCTCGACGCCCTCGCCACCGTGGTCGCGTCGGCGCGTGCTGCCGACCCCTTGTCGCCGGTCACGGTCGTCACCCCGTCCCCCTCCGTCGCCGTCGCCACCCGCCGGGCCCTGGCCCGGCACGCCGGCGGCACCGTCGGCGTCGGGTTCCACGCCCTCGGGGCGGTGGCCGAGCAGCTGGCCGCCCCGCTGCTGGCCGGGGCCGGGCTGGGTGTCGGCATCGACCGAGAGCTCGTCGTCACGGCCGTCCGCGTCGCCCTGGCCGAGGCACCCGGGCGCTTCGCTCCCATCGCCGACCACCGGGTCACGTGGGAGCGCATCGCCGACGCGGTCCTCGAGATCGACCCGCTCGACGCGGACGAGCTCGCGGCGGTGCGCGCCGCCGGTCCCGTCCCGGCCGAGCTCGTGCGGGTGCATCGCATCGTGCGGCACCGGCTCGGCGCGCTCGGCGCCGACGCCGTCGTCCGCCTGGCGACGGAGGTGGCGGCGGCCGGCGGGCCACGAGTCGACGAGCTCGGCACCGTCGTGGTCCACCTGCCCGACCGGTCCTCGGCAGCCGAGCTGGCGCTCCTCCGGGCGCTCGGTGCCCAGCTGCCCGTGCGGGTCCTCGTCGGCGCGACGGGCGACGCCGCGCTCGACCAGTCGATGGCCGAGCACCTGGCCGCCCTCGGCCCGCTGGGTCCGCCGCCGGCCGATGAGCCGGCAGGCGTGACCGAGGTCGTCTCCGCCAACGACGTCGACGACGAGGTCCGCGCGGTGGTGCGCCGGCTCCTGGCCATCGCCGACGCCGGCGTGCCGCTGCCTCGCCTGGCGCTCGTGCACCCCTCCGGTCCGCCGTACGCCCGGGTGGTCGCCGACGTGCTGCAGGCCGCCGGCATCCCGTTCACCGGTCCCAGCACCCGGCGCCTGGCCCAGACCGTGGCCGGCCGGGTGCTGCTCGGCCTGCTCGACGTCGACCGCTCCCGGTTCGGCCGGCAGGAGGTCATCGACCTGTGGGCCACCGGTGTCGTGGTCGACGGTGCCGCCCGACCCCTGCCGGCCGCGTCCTTCGACGAGCGCACCCGTCGGCTCGGCATCACCCGCGACCGGGCTCGCTGGCACCACGCCATCGACGGCGACGACCAACGCCTCCGGGCCCGACTCGAGGGCGTCGATGCCGGAGGCGAGCCGCCGGACACCGACCAGCTCCGGCGACGGATGGACCTGAACGGGCGCCTGCGCGCCGCGCTGGCCACCCTCGAGGGCCTCTGCGACGACCTGCCCGGCACCTGGAGCGACGTCGCCGCCTGGGCTGGGCAGGTGCTCGACGAGCTGTGCGGCACGACCACGCACCGGCCCAGCTGGCCCGAGGCCGAGCTCGATGCCGATGCCGCCGTCCGCGTCGCCCTCGGCCGGCTCGCCTCGCTCGACGAGCTCGAACCAGCCCCGTCCCCCCAGGTCGTCCGCGACACCATCCGCACCGTGCTGGAGGCACCCGCGCCGCGGCCCGGTCGCAGCGGTGCCGGGCTCCTCGTCACCACGGTGGATGCGCCGCCGCTGGTCCCCCTCGATGCGGTGGCCGTGGTCGGACTCGTCGAAGGGCACCTGCCCCGCATCGGCGGCGAGGACGCCCTCCTCGGCGACGAGCTGCGCCGGTCGCTCGGACTGGCGGCCGCCGACGACCAGGCTCGCCGCCAGCGCCGGGCGTTCCTGGCCACGCTCGCGTCTGCGTCCGGGCCGCGCATCGTCAGCCACCCCCGCCACGACCAGCGCTCCGGGCGCGCCCTCGTGCCCAGCCGGTGGCTCGTCGACGTCATCGATCGCACCAGTGGCGTGCGTCCGGACACCGAGGCCCTCATGGTCGGCCACGACGTCGCCGGGGTGACGGTCGTGCCCAGCCACGGTGCCGGTCTGCTCGACGTCGCCGACGGCCGCACCGCACCGCTGCACGGCGACGAGCTCGCGCTGGCCGCCCTCGTCCGGGCGGGCTCGCTCGGCGCGCACCCCGCGTCCACCGATCCGGTGCTCGCTGCCGGTGCGGCGTCGCTGTCGGCTCGGCGGTCCGCCGACTTCACGCGCTTCGACGGCAACCTGGGCGGCGAGGGCGTCGACATCACCGGGCTCGGGGTCCTGTCCCCGACGTCCATCGAGACCTACGCCACCTGCCCCCGCCGGTGGTTCTTCTCCCATGCCCTGCGCCTGCGGGCCCTCGACCGGCCCGAGGAGATCGAGCGGATCGACGGGCGCGAGCGGGGCACCCTCGCCCACGCCGTGCTGGAGCGTTTCTTCGCCGAGGCCATCGCCGCGGGCAGCGCACCCGCGGCGGGGGACCCGTGGTCGGCCGAGGCCCGCCACCGCCTCGAGGAGATCGCCGACGAGGCCTGCGCCGCCGCCGAGGCCCGGGGCATCACCGGCCACCCGCGGCGCTGGGATCACGACCGGGCCGAGATCCACCGGGTCCTGCAGCGCACCCTCGACGGCGACGAGGTCCTGCGGGAGCGGTACGGCGTGGAGCCGGTGGCCGTCGAGCTGACCTTCGGCCGGGACGGCGCGCCCCCGCTCGCCGTCGACATCGGTGACGGCCGGTCGATCCTGCTGGCCGGCCAGGCCGATCGCGTCGACGTGGCCACGGGGCCCGGCGGCCGTCGGGTCGTCGTGTGGGACTACAAGTACAGCAAGCCCGACGACTTCAAGGGCATCGATGCCGCCGACGGGGACCCGCTCGCGGGCGGGACCAAGATCCAGCTGGTGGCCTACGCCATGGCCGCCGCCGAGTCGCCCGAGCTCGACCTCGGCGAGGGCGACCTCGAGGTGCACGCCCGCTACTGGTTCCTGCGCCCGCCGGATACGAACACCACCCACGGGTACCGCGTCGACGACGACCTGCGGGCCCGCTTCACCCGTGTCCTCGGCGCCCTCGCCGACGGCATCGGCTCGGGGCGCTTCCCGGCCCGGCCCGGCGCGTACCAGTACCACCTCGGCACCTTCGCCCACTGCGCCTGGTGCGACTTCGACGCCATCTGCCCGCGCGATCGTGACGAGGAGTGGGAGCGCGTGCGCGAGTCGCCGTCGCTGGCCGCCGTCCGCGGCCTGGCCGAGGAGGGTTCGGCGTGGGTGCTCGACGACCCAGACGAGGAAGCCCGATGACCGACATCGTCGACATCGACGCCCGGAAGCGCATCGCCGAGGACCACGGCGAGACCCTGTTCGTCGAGGCCGGGGCCGGCTCGGGCAAGACGTCCTCGCTCGTCAGCCGGGTGGTCTCGCTGGTGCTCGCCGGCGCCGACGTCACCGAGATCGCGGCGATCACCTTCACCGAGGCGGCAGCCGCCGAGCTCCGGGCCCGGGTGCGGCGCACCCTCGAGAAGGTCGAGGCCGGAGAGCGCATCGACTGGGTCACCGACTCGCCGGAGAGCCGACGCCTCGCCGGCCTGGCCCTCGACCGACTCGATCGGGCCACGGTCTGCACGCTCCACGCCTTCGCCCAGCGCCTGCTGCTGGCCGCGCCGATCGAGGCTCGGCTGCCCCCGTCGGTCGACGTCCACGACGACATCAGCTCGGCGCTGCGCTTCGAGGACCGGTGGTCCAGGTTCGAGCGCCAGCTCCTCGACGACGACGCCCTCGCCGCCGTCGTGCGCATGTCGCTGACGCTCGACATCCGCTCGGGCCAGCTCCAGGGCGTGGCCGACGCGCTCGGCCAGAACTGGGACCTGGTCGAGGAGGCCCGCGACGCCAGCTTGATCGACGCCGACCGTGCGGTCGACGTCGACGTGTCGGTGCTCGACATCGGCGCCTGGGTGGGCGACCTCGACGACATCGAGTCCCTCCTCGCCCGGTGCACCTCGCCCGACTCCGACACCCTCGCGGCCTGGATCCTGGACACCGCCCTCCCGCTGCGGGCCGCGCTCCAGGCGGCGGCGGGCGACCCGTACGACCTGATGCTCCTGGTCGGCGCGACCTGGCCGCGCCCGCACAAGGGCACCGGACGCAAGGACTGCTGGCCCGACGGCACCAAGGACCAGGTCATCGAGCTCGGGTGCCGGGTGCTCGCCGGCTTCGCTGCCGCCAAGGAGATCGTCACCGACCAGGTGCTCACCCGCCTCGGTGCGGAGATCGCCGTCTACACCCTCGCCGACGCCGATGCCCGCCGGCGCGAGGGCCGGCTCGAGTTCCACGACCTGCTGGTGCTGGCCCGCCAGCTGCTCCGCAGCGAGCGCTCCGTCCGGCGGCGCTTCCACGACCGGTACCGCCACCTGCTCATCGACGAGTTCCAGGACACCGATCCCATCCAGGTCGAGCTGGCCGTGCGCATCGCCGCCGACCCCGACCACGACCCGTCGACACCCTGGGACGAGGTCGACGTCGAGCCCGGGCGGCTCTTCTTCGTGGGTGACCCGAAGCAGTCGATCTACCGGTTCCGTCGGGCCGACATCGACCTGTTCAGCCGCACCGCGGCCCGGTACACGGCCGGCGCCACCAGCCTCCGCGTGAACTTCCGGACCGTCGAGCCCGTGCTCGCCTTCTGCAACGCCGTGTTCGACGGCCTGATCGAGCACCGCACCGACGAGGAGTCCGGCGCGACGGCCCAACCGCCCTACGTCGCCCTCGAGCCGCACCGCAGGGCGCTCGCCGACGACCCCGGCCCGCCGGTGGTCGTCCTCGGCGACGGCGAGCCGCACCCGTCCGCCGACGCGGCTCGCACCGCCGAGGCCGCCGACGTCGCGGCCATCCTCGCCCGGGCCCACACCGAGGGCTGGCTGATCGGGGTCGGCGACACCGGTCGACCCTGCCGGTGGTCCGACATGGCCGTGCTCCTGCCCAGCCGCACCACGCTCTCGCACCTGCGCACCTGCCTCGACGACGCCGGCATCCCCTACCGGCTGGAGAGCGGCACCCTCGTCTACGGCACCACCGAGGTCGCCGACCTGCTCGCCATCCTGCGCGCCATCGACGACCCCGGCGACGCCATCGCCCTGGTCGGGGCCCTGCGCTCGCCCGCCTACGCCTGCGGCGACGATGACCTGCTCCGCTGGACCCAGGCGCACGGGCGGGTGACCTACCTCGGCGGGGCGGTCCGTCCCGACGACGTGCTCGCCTCGCTCGACCCCGCATCGGTCGACCCCGTCGAGGTCGCGCTCGCCGACCTGCGGGCCCGCAACCGGCAGGCGCCGTTCCAGGCCGTGCCCGAGGTCATCGGGTCGGTGATCCGCGACCGGCGGCTCATGGAGCTGTGCCTGGCCGGGGGCCGCCACCGCGACCTGTGGCGGTTGTACCGGGTCGTGGTCGAGCACGCCCGCCAGTTCGCCGACACCGAGGACGGCGGGCTCCGCGCCTTCCTGCACTGGGCCGACCTGCAGCGCGACGACAAGCTGCGCGCCACCAGCCCGGTGGTGCCCGAGGCCGACGTCGACGCCGTGCGGATCCTCACCATCCACGGGGCCAAGGGCCTCGAGTTCGGCATCACCGTGGTGTCGGGACTCTCGGCGCAGGACCCGAGCACCCGTCGTGGCGCGACGGTGCGGTTCGCGCCTGCGGGTGGGTTCGAGGTGCGGATGCGCTCCGGCATGGAGACGACCAGGTACGAGGCGGTCCGCACGCTCGACGAGACCATGGACGAGCACGAGCGGATCCGACTCCTCTACGTCGCCCTCACCCGGGCCCGTGACCACCTCGTCGTGAGCACCCACCACACCAAGCGGGGATCGGCCAAGAGCCACGGGGGCCGCATCGCCACCCGGCTCGCCGGGCTCGAGGCCGCCGCCGAGGCGCTCGCCGTGCGCTGGACGTCGGCCCCGGCCGACGGAGGACCGGACGATGCATCCGCACCCATCGCCACGCCGGCGGCTGCTGCCGCGTCGGACCCCGTCGTCCCGCCGGCCGACGCCGCCGAGTGGCAGGCCGAGCTCGACGACTTCGCGGCCCGACGGGCGGCCACGGTCGCTCGCGGCGGTGGGGGCGTGGTGTCGGCCACGGCCATCGCCGCCCTCCTGGCGAACGAGGCCGACGACGCGCTCGCCGACCCGGCGGCACCCGAGCGCGAACCGTGGCGACGGGGCCGGGCCGGCACCAGCATCGGCAGCGCGGTCCACGCCGTCCTGCAGCACGCCGACCTCGGCGACCCGTCGAGCCCCACCGTGCGCGACCTGGCCGTCTGGCAGACCTCGGTCGAGGGCCTGCCCGCCGACGTGGCCGACGTGGTCGAGGCCAAGGCGCGGGCGGCACTCGCCAGCCCGCTGGTGGCCCGGGCGGTGGCATCCGGGTCCGTGCGCCGTGAGCTGCACGTGGCCGTCCCGATCGCCGCGATCCTCGGCACCGGTGCCGAGGGGAGCCCCGACGTCGACCTGGTCGAGGGCTTCGTCGACCTCCTCTTCGACGACGGCGCCGGCCTCGTCGTCGTCGACTACAAGACCGACGACGTCCCCACCCCCGCCGCGGTCGCGGTGGCGCTGGAGCGGTACGCGCCCCAGGGCGCGGCCTACGCGCTGCTGCTCGAGGCGGCCACCGGCCGCCCGGTCAGCGAGGTGCACTTCCTGTTCCTCCGCGGCAACGAGGCCGTCGACGCCGTGGTGCCCGATCTGGCCGGCGCCGTGGCCCGGGTCCGGGAGCGACTGGGAGCCACGCCCCCCGACGGCGGGGGAGCGACGTCGTGACCTCGGGCCGGCCCGAGGCGCTCAGCGCCGTCACCATCGGTGTCACCGACATGGCGGCGTCCTGCGCGTTCTACGACGCACTCGGCTTCGAGACCGTCCACGGCGGCCCCGACTCCCCCTTCACCAGCTACGCCGTGGGGGGCGGCTTCCTGAACCTGCAGCTGGTCGACGTCACCGAGGTCGGGTGGGGGAGGTTCATCGTCCACGTCGACGACGTCGACGCCATGTACGAGCGGGCGAGGGCGGCGGGGTTCACCGCCACCATGGCTCCCGCCGACGCACCGTGGGGCGAGCGGTACTTCCACATCGACGATCCCGATGGCCACGAGGTCAGCTTCGCCCGCCCGCTCGGCTGAGCTGGGCGCGGCGCTCAGGGACGCTGGGCTCCGCCCTCGGTCAGGAGCTCGACGCCCGGCAGGGGCTGGGTCGGCTCCGGCGCGGGCGGCGGCTCGGCGAAGCCGGAGGGCTCGATGTGGCGGTGGGCGAAGGCCATGACGTCGTGCCAGATGAGCGTCGGGATGCTCCCGCCCGTCACCCGGGCGTAGCCCGCGGTGTCCACCATCGAGATGTTGCCCTCCGGGTGGCCGACCCAGACCGCAGCGGACAGCGCGGGCGTGTACCCGACGAGCCAGGCGTTGCCGTAGTCGTTCGACGTGCCGGTCTTCGCCGCGGCCGGTCGGCCGAACGCCCCTCGGGTCGCGGTGCCCCGCTGCACGTTCTGCTCGAGGATGTTCGTCACCCAGCGGGCCGTGAACGCCGACACCACCCGAGGGCGGTCGGCGACGTCGGGGGTGAGGTCGGCGACGAGGTTGCCCTCGGCGTCGAGGATCCGGGTGACCGGCCCGGCCTGGATCCGGCGCCCGTCGGCGGCGAGGCCGCCGTAGGCGATCGCCATGTCCAGGGGCGAGACCTCGTAGGAGCCGATGCCGATGCTCGGTCCGACGTGGTCGGGCAGGCCGCCGATGCCGAGCGACGCGGCGACGTCCCGGACGGCGCCGGCGCCGATCGCTTCGGTGAGGGCGACGAACGACGTGTTGATCGACTGGATCGTCGCCTCGGCCAGGCTGAGCTGGCCGTGCCCCCGCTGGGTGAAGTTGTGGACCGGCTGGGGGTCCAGCACCGTGGTCGGGAGGTACGTCTCCGGCGCCCCGATCTGCTGCTGGGGCACGTAGCCGCGCTCGAGGGCGGCGGCCAGGACGAAGGGCTTGAACGACGATCCGGGCTGGCGACCCGTGCCGGCGCCGCCGCTGCCCAGCGCCAGGTTGACCTGGGCCTCGTCGAAGGAGCGACCGCCGACGATGGCCTTCACGAGGCCGCTGCGGTGGTCCACCACGGCGAGCGCCGCCTCGGGACCGGCGTCGGCGGGGATGTGCGTGGCCACGGCCCAGCGGGCCACCGCCTGCAGCTCGGAGTCCATCGCGGTCTCGATCCGCAACCCGCCCTGGTAGAGCTGCTCGGCGCTCATGCCCACCGTGTCCAGCAGGAACCGCCGGACGTAGTCCATGTAGTACGGGTAGCCCTCGAAGCGCGGGCGGGCCGGCAGCACCTCCGGGACCTCGGCCAGCGCGGCGTCGACCTCGACGGACGTGGCCGCCTCGGTGGCCCGCATCCGCTCGAGCACGACCTGTCGCGCCTCCTCCGCCAGCGCGAAGGCCGTGCGGGGGTTGCGGTCGGAGGGCGCCGGGAGGATGCCGACGAGCAGCGCGGTCTCGCTCAGGGTGAGCTCGGCGGCGGGCTTGTCGAAGTACTCCTTGGCGGCGGCCTCGAACCCGTGGGCCCCGTTGCCCAGGAAGACGGTGTTGGCGTACGCCGTCAGGATCTCGTCCTTGGAGAAGTGCTCTTCGATGTCGATGGCGACCTGCAGCTCCTGCAGCTTGCGGTCGAGGCTCTCGTCGTTGCCGATGAACAGGTTCTTGGCGAGCTGCTGGGTGATGGTGGACCCACCCTCGGCCACGCCGCCGCTGCTGGCGTTGCGCACGACGGCGCGTGCGATGCCCTTGGGGTCGAAGCCGTGGTGGCTCCGGAAGTCCTCGTCCTCGGCGGCGGTGAGGACCCGTTCGACGATGTCGGGGACGCTGCCGACGGCGAGGGGCTCGTAGCGCCCCTCGGCGGCGAATCGGCCGATGACGGCACCCTCGGCGTCCACGACCACGGAGGGACGGGAGAGCTCGATGTCGATGGCAGCCTGCAGGTCGTCGATCGCAGCGACATCGACACCGGTGTCGGGCAGCTCGGGGACCGACTCGCGCGCGAGGTGGACGACGCCGAGGGTGGCGGCCGACAGCGCCAGCACGGCGATGATCCCGACCACCGCGACGGTGGTCAGCAGGGTGGTGATCTGGCCGAGGCGTCCGAGCAGGTGGCGCAGGGTCGTCACCGTCGCTCCTCAGGAGCGGATCGTGACGAAGCGACGGTGACGGAGCGAGAAGACCCGGTGGCGACGCCGCAGCGGTCCGGTCTCGACGGCGAGGCCGCCGAACACGGCGCACGACGCGTTGTAGACGGCCGCCATCAGGACCGTCATGAACCAGCCCAGCGTGGTGAGGAAGGCGGTGGCGACGGCGGCGATGCCGAACAGGGCGCCGCCGTCGATCTCGAAGGCATCGAGGCCGAGCGAGGTCACCACGACCTCCTCGATCTCGCTGATGAAGCCGAAGGCCCGGGCGACGTTCCAGACCAGGAGCGCGCTGCCGAGCAGGATGGCGAACGCCAGCGCCCAGAAGATGGCGGCGAGCGTGGCCACGGACGTCAGGCGGACCCGTCGGATCCGCATGCCCCGCCACGGGAGGCGCCCACTCGGGTCGACCTGCACCGGGCCGTGCACCGGTCGCTCGGCGCGGGGGGCGCCGTCGGGATGAGGGGACGCAGGGTCGACGTCGTGGCCCGTGCGGTCGATGTCGTGGCGCTCGGCGTCGGCGACGGTCAGCGGGCGGTCGCGCTTGGGCGCCGGTGGCTCGCGGTCGGCGGTGGGTGCTGCGGTCGTCGTCTGCGGCTCTTCGAGCAGTGACATGGTGTGGTCTTCCCGCTGGGGGTTCCGTGTGCGTCGGGACCTACCCGAGCCCCACGAGCGGCAGACACCGCCGGCCCGTCCGTCAACGAACTGTCATCTGCACGGGCCGACCGCCATCTGCACGGTTTGATCGTCGACAACGATTGTCGATCAGCCATCGTGGGCCCTAGGGTGGCCGGCGATGCGCTCCCCGACCGACCTCGCTGCTGCCTTCCGGTCCTCCGGCCGCAAGCTCACGCCGCAGCGGGAGCGCATCTTCCGGGTCCTCCACGAGAACCCCACCCACCCCACGGCCGAGGCCGTGCACGCCGAGGTCGTCGCCGACATGCCGTCGGTGAGCCTGCGGACCGTGTACGCCACCCTCCACGACCTCACCGAGATGGGCGAGCTGGTCCAGCTCGACCTCGGCACCGGCTCGTCGCGGTTCGACCCCATCGTGTCCGACCACCACCACCTCGTGTGCGACGCATGCGGTCGGGTCCAGGACATCGACCTGGAGGTCCCGCAGTTCGAGCTCGACGGCACCGCCACCGGCGGCTTCCGCGTCGACGCCATCCAGATCGTCCTCCGCGGCCGTTGCGCACCGTGCAGCCGCCACGCAGCGTCGTAGATCCCCCCAACCACCCCCAAGCAACAACTGAGGAGCATTCCCATGCCTGAACTCAAGGGCTCCAAGACCGAAGAGAACCTGAAGGAGGCCTTCGCCGGCGAGAGCCAGGCGAACCGCCGCTACCTCTACTTCGCGCAGAAGGCCGACGTCGAGGGCTACCCCGACGTCGCCGCCCTGTTCCGCTCGGTCGCCGAGGGCGAGACCGGCCACGCATTCGGTCACTTCGACTTCCTCGCCGAGGTCGGCGACCCGGTGACGGGCGAGGCCGTCGGCACCACCGCCGACAACCTCAAGTCCTCCATCGCCGGCGAGACCTACGAGTACACCGAGATGTACCCGGGCTTCTCCAGGACCGCCCGCGAGGAGGGCTTCGAGGAGGTCGCCGAGTGGCTCGAGACGCTCGCCCGCGCCGAGAAGAGCCACGCCGGTCGCTTCCAGCAGGGCCTCGAGACGCTCGACGCCTGAGCGGCGCTCTCCGTCGGACCACCGGTCCGGCACCGAAGTGATGTGCGAGGGGCCGGGTCGTGACCCGGCCCCTCGCTCGTCACCCTCCCGACCGAATCCCCCCAGCGCCGATGCGAGGAACCACCGATGAGCCGCAAGCTGACCCTCTCCGACATCGCCGACCTGCGCGAGTACGAGCGCGAGCGCGCCGACTTCCGCAGCCACATCATCGATCTCAAGAAGCGCCGTCGCGTCGGCGTCGGCCCCTTCGTCACCGTGCTCTTCGAGAACCGCGACACCATCCGGTTCCAGATCCAGGAGATGGCACGGGTCGAGAAGCTGTTCACCGATGAGGCGATCGAGGCCGAGCTGGCGGTCTACAACCCGCTGGTCCCCGAACCCGGCGAGCTGGCGCTCACCTTGTTCATCGAGCTGACCTCCGAGCTGGCGCTGCGCGACTGGCTGCCCCGTCTGGTCGGCATCGAGGAGCACCTCGAGCTGCGCATCGGCACCGAGGATCCCCTGGTCGTGCCGTGCATCCCCGACGAGGAGCACCAGGAGCAGCTCACCCGCGACGAGATCACCGCGTCGGTGCACTACATCCACTTCCGGCTCGACCCGCGCCAGGTCGAGGCCTTCGCCGCCGGTCCGGTCGAGCTCGCCCTCACGCATCCCAACTACGAGCACGCCACCACGCTCGGTGCGGACACGCAGGCCGAGCTGCTCGCCGACCTCCAGGGCTGACCGCCAGCGCTACCGCGATCGCCGGGATCTCCGGTTCTCGCCGTACTCTCCACTACGGAGAGTGAGATCAATAACGCTTGCAGTGGTTCCGGTTCTTCTCTACTATCCGGAGCATGGTGGCTACGAAGAGTGATACAGAGCGCCAGCGACTGGTGCACGAACTGGTCGACGGCCGTGCCGCCGACAGCCTGGGCGGGCGGCTCCTGCGGACCCGGGAGGTGGCCTTGCTCTTCGAGGTCTCCGAACGAGCCGTGACCGATTGGGCGACCAAGGGTCGGATCCCGAGCATCCGGACCCCAGGTGGGCACCGCCGGTACCCGGCCGACGCCGTGTCCGGCCTGCTCGCCGCCGAGGGCCGCACCGCCTGACGCTCGCGCTCCTTGTGCCCCTGCTGCGGCAGGTGCCAACCTCGCCTCGCCGGCGCCCGCCGGTTCCCGGAAACCCCCACATCCCGGCGGAGCGAACATGGACGACAGCTGGAGCGCACGGGCCGCGTGCCACGGTCTCGACCCGAGGATCTTCTTCCCCTCGGACGACGACGAGGCCGGCCCCGCCCAGGCGATCTGTGCCCGCTGCCCCGTGCGCGAACCCTGCCTCGAGTACGCCCTCGGCGAGCGTGAGCGCGAGGGCGTCTGGGGTGGCTGCACCGAGCGCGAGCGCCGGCGCATCATCCGGCGCCGGCGCCGGGCGGCCTCGTAGGTGCCCGAGATGTCCGCCATCGAGCGGGTCGGGGGCTGGCCGGTCATCCTCGGACGCCTCGTCGACCGCGAGGACCTGCGGGGCGACGAGGCCGCCGCCGGCCTGGCGTCGATCCTGGCGGGGGAGGCGTCTCCGGCGCAGGTGGCCGCGTTCATCGTCGCCCTCCGGGTCAAGGGGGAGACGGTCGAGGAGGTCGCCGGCATGGTCGGCGCCATGCTCGACGCCGCCGCGCCCCTCGAGCTGCCCGCCGGCACCATCGACATCGTCGGCACCGGCGGCTCGCCCCGCCGGCGGGTCAAGGCGCTCAACGTCTCCACCATGGCGTGCCTGGTGGCGGCCGCCGCCGGGGCCACCGTCTGCAAGCACGGCAACCTCAAGGCCTCGTCCACGTCGGGGTCCTTCGACCTCCTCGGCGCCCTCGGGATCGGGTACGACCTCGACGGCCCGGCCCTCGCCGCGGTCGTGCGCGACGTCGGCGTCGGCTTCTGCTTCGCCCGCGCCTTCCATCCGGCGATGCGCCACGCCGGACCGGTCCGGGCCGAGCTCGGCGTCCCGACCGTGTTCAACCTCCTCGGGCCGCTCTCGCACCCCGGCCGCGTGACCCGACAGGTGGTCGGCGTCGGCGATCCGCGCTCGATCGACCTCGTCGCCGGGGCGCTCGCGGCGCGAGGCAGCGAGCACGCGCTGGTGGTCCACGGCGACGGCGCCATCGACGAGATCGCGCTGACCGGCCCCACCGAGGTCCGCGAGGTCCGCGACGGCGAGGTCGTGGGATCGCACACCTTCGCCCCGGGCGACGCCGGTCTCGACACGATCGCGATCGACGACCTGCCGGGGGGCGACGCCGAGGCCAACGCCGACATCGCCCGTCGGGTGCTGGCGGGGGAGCCGGGACCGGCTCGCGACATCGTGGTCCTGAACGCCGGCGCCGGGCTCCACGTTGCGGGGCTGGTCGACGGCATCGCCGCCGGCACCGCGCTCGCCGGCGCCGCGATCGACGACGGGTCGGCCCAGGCGGTGCTCGACCGGGTCGTGGCCCGCACCGCTCGGAGCTGACCCCGCCGGATCAGTGGTGGGCGGCCTCGATCGGGCGGCTGGCGGTGACCTTCTGGACGACCAGGGCGATGACGACGCCGACGGCGAGCCCGAGCACCGCCGAGGCCGCCGTGTTCACCAGCCACTCCAGCACCGCGTGGAGGGCACCCGTGCCGTGGACCGCCTCCTCCAGGTGGTGCACCACGTCGTAGGGACCGCTCCAGCCGAGCTCGTCGGCCCCGACGAGCAGGATGTGGCCGCCGACCCACAGCATCGCGGCCGTGCCGATCCGGGTGAGCCAGCGCAGCAGGACGGGCATCGCGTTGACCAGGCCACGTCCGAGGCGCTGCGAGCTCGCCGACTCGCGCTGGGCCAGGCGGAGGCCGACGTCGTCCATCTTCACGATGGCCGCCACCGCGCCGTAGACGGCGACGGTGATGAGGACGGCGACCACCACCAGGATGATCGCCCGGGACACGAAGGGCTCGTCGATGACCTCCTTGAGGGAGATCACCATGATCTCGGCCGAGAGGATGAAGTCGGTGCGGATGGCCCCGGCGATGGTGGCCTTCTCCACCGCCGGGCCGAGGACCGCCGCCGGGACGACCTCCGCGACGTCGTGGTGGCCCTGGAGGGCGTGGAGGACCTTGTGGGCGCCCTCGTAGGCGAGGTAGGCCCCGCCGAACATGAGGATGACCTCGACCAGCGTCGGGGCGACCTCGGCCAGGAGGATGGCCACGGGCAGGATGAAGACCAGCTTGTTGCGCAGAGACCCGGTGGCGATCTGCTTGATGATCGGGAGCTCCCGCTCGGCGGCGAGGCCCTGCACGTAGGAGGGCGTGACGGCGGCGTCGTCGACCACCACGCCCGCAGCCTTCACGCTCGCCCGACCGGCGGCTGCGCTCACGTCGTCGATGGACGCAGCGGCGAGCTTCGCCAGGGCGGCGACGTCATCCAGCAGTCCGACCAAACCGCCAGCCATGGCGCCTCCCGATCATCACGAAGGGCGAGAACCTACGCCGCGATCATGGCCCGTGGCGATAACCACCGTTATCCTCGGGTCATGACCGATGCCGCGCCCGTGAGCGACGATCCGACGCGCGATCGCCTCATCGAGGCGGCGGCCGCGGTGTTCGCCGAGAAGGGCTACGACGGCGCCGGCGTGCAGGAGATCGCCCGCCGGGCCGGGTTCACGACCGGCGCCATCTACGGCCGGTTCCGGGGCAAGGCCGAGCTCCTGCTCGCAGCCATCGAGGCCCACACCACCAACGAGCTCGAGCAGCTCTTCGCCGACCACCGCTTCGAGGGCCGGGTCACCGACATCCTCACCACGGTGGGCTCCCACCTGCTCACCGATCCCTTCGACGACGGGCAGGCCCTGCTGCTCGAGGCCTTCGTCGCCGCCCGGCGCGACGCCGAGGTCGCCGAGCTGATGCGGGCGCTCGTGCACCAGCGGGCCGCCAACCTCGCCGCGCTGGTCGAGGACGCCAAGGCCAGCGGGCTCGTGGTCGAGGAGCTGGACACCGAGTCGGTCGTGCGGTTCTGCCACGCCGTCGGCTTCGGCTTCCTGCTGTTCGGCGCCATCGACCTGCAGCCGCCGCAGTCCGGTCCCTGGGAGCAGCTCATCGCGCAGATGGTCCGGGCCCTCGGCCAACCCGTCCCCGGTCCGCAGGTCCCGCCCGGCACCTAGCGGGACGGGAGGTCGGGCAGCCGCGGCAGGGGCGAGCACAGCGTCCCGTCGCAGTGCTCGATGCGGAGCCGGTCGGCGTTGCGATCGATCCAGCCGGCGAGCACGGAGAGCTCGTCCACGGCCGCCGGCTCGACCCACCGTGGCGGCGTCGGCTCGCCGGCTCGCTCGGTGTCGATCAGCCCGAGCAGCGTCGGCTCGTCGGCGTGCTCGGTGTGGCGGAGCCTGCCGTCCTCGATCACGGCGCGCTGGTGGCCGAGGCGGATGACGAGCCGGCCGGCCCGGTGCACGAGGTCGAGGCGACGGACCCGGCGGTGGGCGTCGGCGAAGGCGATTGCCCGGTCACGCATGTCGGCGGCCTCCTCGTAGCGCTCGTCGGTCGCCAGCACGTCCATCCGGGCGAGGAGGCGGTCGAGCACGAGCTCCGGGTTCGTGGTGAGGGCCCGGCGCACCGAGTCGGCCACCGGCTGGTAGCCCTCCTCGTCGACGGCACCTGCGCACGGGCAGGTGCTGACGCCGAGCTGCGCCGGCGCGCACGGCGCGTCCCGAGGCTGGCGGGCCGGGTCGGCCGTGCAGCGTCGCACCGGCAGCGCCGTCTCCACTGCGTCGGCGACCCGCCGGGCGACCCTCGCCGACGACAGCGGACCGAGGTAGGTGGCGTCGTCGGCCCGCACGCGCTTCACGACCGACAAGCGGGGGAAGGCCTCGTCGGTGAGCTTCAGGTAGGCCGCCTTCGCCCACGTGGTGCCCTGGCGGTTGTAGCGGGGGAGCAGCTCGTGGATGAGCCGGATCTCGGTGACCGCGGCCTCGAGCGGCGTCGTGGCGGTGAGGTGGTCGATGGTGGCCGTCTCTCGCAGGAGCCCGCCGACCTTGCGCCTCGTGTCGGACGTGAAGTAGCTGCGCACCCGGGCCCGGAGGTCCGAGGCCTTGCCGACGTAGAGCACTCGGCCGGTGGCGTCCTTGAACAGGTACACGCCGGGCGAGCGGGGCAGCCGATCGGTCAGCGCCAGCTTCTTGGCCTGCGGGTGCGCGGCGGCGGTCGGCAGCTCGAGCAGGTCGTCGAGGCTCGAGACCCCGAAGCCGGCGGCCCGTTCCAGCAGGACGTGCAGCAGGTCGGCGGTGGCCAGTGCGTCGTCGAGGGCGCGGTGCGTCGGGCGGTGGTCGAGCCGCAGCCGCTCGGCGAGCGTGCCGAGCTTGCAGTTGGGCACCTCGTCGCGCACGAGGCGACGGGCCAGGGCGCACGTGTCGACGACGGGGTTGGGCAACCGATCGCGATCGGAGCGGACCAGCGCAGCGTCGACGAAGCCCTTGTCGAAGCGGACGTTGTGACCGACGAAGACCGCGTCGCCGATGAACTCGAGCAGGCTCGGCAGCACGTGGTCGATGGTCGGGGCGGGGCGGACCATGGCCGTGGTCAGGCCGGTGAGCACGGTGATCTGGGCGGGGATGTCGCGCCCGGGGTCCACGAAGGTGTGGAACGTGCCGAGGCACTCGCCGCCGCGGACCCGGATCGCCCCGATCTCGCAGATGGCGTCGTCGGTGGGGGAGCCGCCGGTGGTCTCGAGGTCGAGCACGCAGAAGGTCACGTCGATGAGCGGCGTGCCGAGGTCGTCGAGGCTCCCCTGGCCCGGGGTGCGGCGACGGGCTCGGCGGGCGACTCGGGTGACGGGGGCGACCATGGCGTCGGAGTGAACCGAACAAGCGTTCGGTTGTCAAGGCCGATCTCCGCGGCGTCGCGACCCCGGTGGCGCGGACTCGGTCTGCCGGCTGCACGTCGGTACGCTCGCTTCGTGACCGACCCCCGCGGCGATGCGCCGCCCCGCTACCGCTGCACCCGTTGCGGGAACCTCACCCGCTTCGACGTCACGAGCACCCGGCGCACCCGCTCGTTCCACCACTACTCGGTCGGCGGGGAGCTCGAGGTCGAGGACGTCGACGTGCTCGACGAGCGGATCGAGTCCGTCGAGTGCCGCTGGTGCGGCAACGGCGAGGGCGTCGAGGAGCTGGCGCCGGACGCCTGAGACGGACGCACGTCTCGGAGTTCCTGTCGGACCCCCTCCGTACGGTGCGAGCTGGACCCGGAACCACCGGGCCGGAACGCACTGGAGGAACCCATGCCTGCACCGATGTCGCCGTCGGAGCCCCTGGTGATCGACTGCGCAGACTGCATCGGCCCCACCATCGGGGCCTGCGACGATTGCGTGGTCACCTTCCTCTGCGAGCGCGACCCGGACGACGCCGTGGTGATCGATGTCGGTGAGGCCCGGGCGCTCCGCCTCCTCGCCGACGCCGACCTGGCACCCCGTCTGCGGCACCGCTCGGTCGAGCGGGGAGCCTGACCGTTGGGTCGGGTTCAGCACGGAATGTGGTGGTACCGTGCCCCGCCGCGGCACTTGTCCGGTTGTCGCGCTTCCCGATGCACGATCTCCAGCTCGTCGGCTTCACCACGGATCGCCGTGGCCTCATCTTCCGCCCACGTGCTGGTGCGCGGTCCGAGGTCAGCTTCGTGGTGCCGGTCACCGACGATCTGGTGGCCCTCGTCGCCGAGATCGCCGAGGAGCGAGCCGGCGACCCACCCGTCGACGTCGCGCCGCCCGCCGACCCCGTGGAGGCGGCAGCCGCCGCCGAAGCCGCCACCCGGCCGCGTTCGCAGATGTCCGTCCGTGACATCCAGGCCCGGCTGCGCGCCGGCGAGCCGGTGGCCCAGGTGGCCGCCGAGGCCGGCGTCGAGGACGACTGGATCGAGCGGTTCGCGCCGCCCATCCGCGCCGAGCAGCGCCGCATCGTCGACCGGGCCCTCGAGCACCACCTGCACCGCTCCCGGTCTGCCCCCTCCGCGGTCCCGTTGCGCCGGGCGGTCGGCATGGCGCTGGCCGAGAAGGGGATCGCCTACACCGTCGCCGCCTTCGAGGCGGCATGGTCTGCGCACCTCCTGGGCCACGACCGTTGGGTGGTGGAGTTCACCTACCGGCACCGGGGTCGGGACCGCACGGCCACGTGGAGCTACGACGCCGTCGCCGACGAGCTGACGACCAGCGACCGGACCGCCGCGCAGCTCGGCTACGTGGCGCCCGGTGCCGCCGGTGACGACGATGGTCAGGCCATCGACGGCATCGTCGGCGACCCCGAGGCCACCACCCAGATCGGGACGGCGAGCGCCGGCGGGCGCACCCGCCGCCGCCCGTCGACGGCGAAGCGCGCCGCACCTGCCGCCACGACCGGCGCCGGGAAGCAGCGGTCGGCGCCGACCAGGAAGTCGACCAAGAAGTCGACCAAGAAGCGGGCCACGGCCGGGACGGCCGCCGCCAAGAAGGCCGCTGCCAGGAAGGCCACGGCGAAGAAGGCGGCCGCCGCGAAGAAGGTCGCCGCCAGGAAGGTCACGGCGAAGAAGGCGGCCGCCGCGAAGAAGGCCGCTGCCAGGAAGGCCACGGCGAAGAAGGCGGCCGCCGCGAAGAAGGCAACCGCCGCGAGGAAGGCGGCGTCCCAGAGGAAGGCAACCGCCGCGAAGAAGGTGGCCGCGACGAAGAAGACCGCAGCGACGAGGAAGACCGCAGCGACGAAGAAGGCGGCCGCGACGAAGCGGGCGCCGACGGCCAAGGCCAAGACGACCGCGACGAAGCAGGTCGCGGCGAAGAGGAAGGCCACCGTCGCGAAGACCGCCCCGACCAAGCGATCCACGGCGACGAAGGCGACGGCGAGGAAGGCCCCCGCGAGGGCGGCGTCCACCGCCCCGGAGCACGCGCCGGCGCCCGCTCCTCCCCGGCGGGAAGCTGCGCCGGCGAAGAGGGCGGCCATCGAGCAGGCGGAGCCCGTCGCGCCGCCGGCGCCCGGGGCGCGCGCCGTCGAGCCCCCGACGCCGGTCGAGGCTGCGGATCGTCCGATGACCTCCGCGCCGCCCCGCCTGCCCGACGAGTCCCCACGCCCCGGGCGAGCAGGCCTGCTCCAAGAGCTCGACCCGTTGCCCGGGCGCCCGGTCGCCGGCCGGCCGGGTGAGGTCCCGATGGCCGACATCCCGCTCGCCCGCCGCCCGCCGGCGAGCAACGGCCGCCCCGACGAAGGTGACCGGACCGCGGCACCGGACGCCGGCCTCGCCGCCGGTCCCGACGAACGACCCCCGGCCGCGCCCGATCCGGCATCGGCCCGCCGGGCCCGTGCCGCGGAGCGCAGCGTGCCCACCGTGCAGTTCCGCAGCGGGTCGGCGGCGCCGGTCCGGGCCGCGGGCGCAGGCGACGGCCGGGTCCGCCGTTCCCCCGAACCGGACCGACCCCGGACCGAGCCGGCACCGGCGAACGGCGCGGCGAGCCCGGCGACGCGCCGGCGACGCCAGCTCCGCGCCAAGTGAACCCGCCGGCTGCGCCGGTCCAGGACGTCGGCGCCACCGAGCTGCGCGACCGCGTCCACGACGCCGGTCGCGCCCACGGGCTCGACGAGGTCGGCTGCACCGACGTGGCCGCGTTCCCCGAGGTGCGACGGTCGCTGGAGGCGCGGCGCATGGCCGGCCAGCACGCCGGCATGTCGTTCACGTTCCGGAACCCGCGACGGTCCACCGAGCCCGAGCGGCTGCTCCGCAACGCCCGGACCCTGGTGGTCGGCGCTCGGGCCTACCTGGAGCCCAGGCCCGAACGCCCCGTCGGGCCTGTCGCCGCCGTGGCCCGCTACGCCTGGCGCGACCACTACGCCGAGCTGCGCACCGGGTTGGATGCCATGGCGACGGTGCTGCGCGACCACGGCCACCGGGCCGCCGTGTTCGCCGACGACAACGCCCTGGTCGATCGGGCCGCCGCCCACCGGGCGGGCATCGGGTGGTGGGGCCGCAACAGCAACCTCCTGGTGCCCGGCGCCGGCAGCTGGTTCGTCCTGGGGTCGGTCGTCACCGACGCCGAGCTCCCCGTGGCCGCAGCGCCGGTGGCGGACGGGTGCCGCTCCTGCACCCGTTGCGTGACGGCCTGCCCCACCGGGGCCATCGTCGCCGACGGTGTCATCGACGGCCGCCGGTGCCTGGCCTGGCTGGTGCAGGACGTGGGCGTGTTCCCCCGGGAGCACCGGGTCGCGCTGGGGGACCGCATCTACGGCTGCGACGACTGCCAGGAGGTCTGCCCGCCCGGCCGACGCGACGTCGCCGAGGCCGACCAGGGCGGCCAGGTCTCCGCCCCCCACCGCGACGGGCCGCCGGACGCCTGGGTCTCGGTGCTCGAGCTGCTCGACCCCGAGGTCCCCGACGCCACCCTCCTGGCGCGCTTCGGTCGCTGGTACATCCCCAGGCGCGAGCCCCGGCACCTCCGGCGGAACGCGCTCGTCGTGCTCGGCAACGTCGGTGACGCCGGCGATCCAGTGCAGCGTGCCACCCTCGCTCGGTGGTGCCACGACGACGACGACCTCCTGCGGGCCCATGCCGTCTGGGCGGCGGCCCGGCTCGGCCTGACCGGGCTCGTCGAGGCGCGGCGCGACGACCCGAGCCCCCTCGTGCGAGCCGAGGTCGCCCTGGCGCCCACGGTCCCGCCGGCGCCGGGCGCGGCCACTGCCGCCCCGGTGGAGCTCACGTGACCCCCGGACCTGGACGCACCCCGATCCGGACCCGCTCGTGACCCACCTGCTCGTCACCAACGACTTCCCGCCCAAGATCGGCGGCATCCAGACCCTGCTGTGGGAGCTGTGGCGCCGCATCGATCCGTCGACCTTCGCCGTCCTCACCACCCCGCACGACGGCGCGGCCGCGTGGGACGCCGAGCAGCCGTTCCGGGTCGAGCGCACGACGGAGCCGGTGCTGCTGCCCCACCCCGGCCTCGTCCGCCGGATCGACCTCCTGGCCGAGGAGATCGGGGCCGACACCGTCGTGCTCGACCCCGCCCTGCCCCTCGGCCTCCTCGGACCGCACCTGGCCCGGCCCTACGACGTCCTGCTCCACGGTGCCGAGGTCACCGTTCCCGGGCGGCTGCCCGGCAGCCGGCTCGCGCTGCGCCGGGTCCTGCTCGGCGCGCGCCGGGTCGTGGCGTTCGGCGGCTACCCCGCGGCCGAGGCCGAGCACGCCGCCGGTCGCTCGCTCCCGCTCACCGTCGTGCCCTGCGGCATCGACAGCAGCCGGTTCCGGCCGCTGGAACCCGGCGAGCGGTCCGAGGTGCGAGCACGCCACGGCCTCCACGACGGTCCGCTCGTGCTCAGCCTCAGCCGCCTCGTCCCCCGCAAGGGCATGGACGTCCTGATCGATGCCGCCGCGCTGCTCGCCCCTCGGATCGCGGGGCTGCAGGTCGCCATCGCCGGGTCGGGACGGGACCGGGAGCGGCTCGAGAAGCGGGTGGCGGCCACCGGCGCGCCCGTCACGTTCCTCGGCCGGGTCCCCGAAGAGGACCTCGCCCTGGTCCACGGGGCCGCCGACGTCTACGCCATGCTCTGCCGCAGCCGGTGGGGCGGCCTCGAGCAGGAGGGGTTCGGCATCGTGTTCCTGGAGGCGGCCGCCGCGGGGGTGCCCCAGGTCGCCGGCGACAGCGGTGGTGCGTCGGAGGCGGTCGCGGACGGAGAGACCGGCTTCGTGGTCGAGCCCACCGACGTCGGGGCCGTGGCCGACGCCCTCGAGCGGTTGCTGTCCGACCCCGACCTGCGGGACAGGATGGGTGCGGCGGGCCGGACCCGGGCCGTCGAGCAGTTCGACTACGACCGGCTGGCGCCGCGACTGGCAGCAGCCATCGAGGACCCGTGACCGACACCCCACCGACCAGCCCACCCGAGGAGACCGGCGCCGAGGACGACGACGTCCACGAGGGCGCCGGCCTGGTCCAGTTGTCCTTCGTCGGCACGGGCGTGCTGCTCGTCGCCGCCCTCCTCGGGGTCGTCAGCCCCGACGGCGGCGGTCGCGTCACCGCCTGGGCGTCGGGCGCGCTGTTCGCCATCGGCGTCGTGCTGTTCCTGTGGGGCTACGCCGTCGGCGTGGCGCGCTCACGCGACGAGCAGATCACCCTCGGTGGGCTCTTCTTCCTGAGCGAGACGGCACCCAAGGTGGTCCGGTTCCGGCTGCGCCTCGCGTTCGCCGTGCAGGTCGCCGTCGCCGTCGTCGCCGCCAGCGTCCGGCCCTACACGGCGGTGGCCTTCGCCGTCCTCGCGCCGATGCTCGGCCTCGGTGCCATGGCCATGTGGGGTGCTCGCCACGGGGCCTTCGCGGCGAAGGACGACGCGGGCCGCGGCCGATGACCCCGCCGTTCTGGCTCGTCCTCATCGGGCTCGAGTTCCCGGCCCTCATCGCCATGCTGGACTGCGTCCAGCGCCCCGCCGACCACTTCGAGGGCGGGGCCGACGACAAGAAGGCGTGGACCCGCTGGCTGGTGGTGGCGATCGTGCTCGTGCCGGTGCTCATCGGCTACGGGATCCTCCTCGGCTACTACTACGTCGTCATCCGCCGGAACGCGCCGGGCAGCCCTCGCTGACGCGGCAACCGGTGCGGGCGACGGCGGGTGAGGCAGAATCGCCGGCATGTCCGACCAGGCCACCCAGCAGATGCACATCGAGGCGCCGCTCGAGCGGATCTGGGCGGTGCTCACCGACTTCGAGTCCTACCCGACCTGGGCGCGCGACCTGAAGGAGGCCACCGTCGTGCAGCGCGACGACCAGGGGCGGGCGGCGCTCGTCCGGTTCCGGGCGGCGGCCATGGGGCGCTCCACCACCTACACGCTGGCCTACGAGTGGGACGACGCCCCCAACCGGCTGCCGTGGAAGCTCGTCACCGGTGACATCCAGCGGGTGCTCGACGGCGCCTACGAGTTCGCCGAGGTCGACGGTGGCACCGACGTGACCTACCACCTGCGCGTCGACCTGGCGATCCCGTTGCCCGGCTTCGTCAAGCGCCGGGCCGAGGCCCGGATCATCTCCACCGCCCTGCGGGAGCTCCGCGCCCACGTCACCACGCGCTGATCGGCTCGGCTCCTCAGTGCGCATCCTGTTGTTCACGGGCAAGGGCGGGGTCGGCAAGACCACGACGGCAGCGGCCACGGCGATCTGCTGCGCCGACGCCGGCCAGCGCACGATCGTGCTGTCCACCGACCCGGCTCACTCCCTCGGCGATGCCTTCGACATCGAGCTCGGCGACCTGACCGTCGAGATCACCGACGGGCTGTGGGGCCAGCAGCTCGATGCGCAGGACCGGATGGAGGAGGCCTGGGACGACATCCAGGGCTACCTGCAAGCGGTCTTCCGGTGGGGCGGCGTCGACGAGATCGAGGCCGAGGAGCTCTCGGTCGTCCCGGGCCTCGACGAGGTCTTCGCCCTCACCGACATCAAGCGGTACGCCGCATCCGGCGAGTGGGACACGATCGTCGTGGACTGCGCTCCCACCGCCGAGACGATCCGGCTCCTCTCCCTCCCCAGCGTGCTGGCGTGGTGGATGGACCGCCTGTTCCCCATGGGGCGGCGGGTGAACAAGGTGGTGAGCCCGCTGCTCGGGTCGGTCACCAACCTCCCGATGCCCGGTGACGACGTGTTCGCCGCGGTGGAGCGGTTCTACGAGCGGCTCGACGGCGTCAAGGAGCTGCTGACCGATCGGTCCATCACCACCGCCCGGCTGGTGGTCAACCCCGAGCGCGTGGTGGTCGCCGAGGCCCGCCGCACGTTCACCTACCTGTCGCTCTTCGGGTACAGCGTCGATGCGGTCATCGCCAACCGCCTGCTGCCCGACGCCGTCTCCGATCCGTGGTTCGAGGACTGGAAGCAGCGGCACCTCGACCACCTGGCCACCATCGAGGAGGGGTTCGCCCCGGTACCGGTGCTGCGGGCCGAGCTGACCCCGCACGAGCTGGTGGGCATCGACCACCTCCGAGCGTTCGGGCGAGCGCTCTACGGCGAAGAAGACCCCGCCCGCCACCACGCCGACGTCTCCCCGCTCCACCTCGAGCGGACCGACGACGGCGACGTCCTCTCCGTCGATCTGCCGTTCACCGACAGAGACGAGCTCTCGCTCGGCCGGCGCGAGGACGAGCTGCTCGTGCGGGTCGGGCCCTACCGACGGTCGATCCTGCTGCCCGACTCGCTGCGGCGCCGGCGGGTCGTGGACGCCGCCCTCCGGGACGGCGCGCTCCGGGTCACCTTCGCCCCGGCCCGGTAGCGGTCCCATCTGGCACGATGGCGGCGAGCATGCACGAGGACACCGCCGAACCCGACGACGCCGCCGCCACCGAAGCCGATCCGGTGCAGGTCGGCATCGACCAGTTCCAGCGGGCCGCGCTGGAGGCGATCCGTGCCGGGCGGGCCATGCTCGACGCCGCCGAGTCCGTCCTGCAGGACCCCAAGGCCGCCGAGTCCATCGTCCGGTCGGTCGGGTCGGTCGCCCGCACGGCCACCGAGGCGGTGTCGGGCTTCGCCGCCGGGCGCTGGGCCACGGGCCAGGCGGAGGCGGACACCGCCGACGAGGGCGAGGACCCCGAGCCCCCGGACGGGTTCGAGAGGATCACGATCGACTGATGCGGGTGCTGCGCCTGGGCCTCGGGGACGACCGTGCCGTCGACCTCCATCCGGCGGCGTCCGTCGTGACCGGGCTGACGGACGACCAGCGGACTGCCCTGCGCCGAGGGTTCACCGCCATCGGGACGGGGCTCTCCCCGAGCTCCGCTGGGCTTGTCGAGGCCCACGGCCTCCTGCTCGACGCGACCCAGGACGACCTCGACCTGCTCGACGTGCCGAGCACGGCGACCGCGACGGTGGCCACCGTCGCCGAGGTCCCCGGCGCGATCCCCGAGGACGACGCCGACCGGCTGCGCACCGCAGAGCGGGACCTGCTGCTCCTGGCCGCCGACCGGTGGCGCGCAGGCCAGGACCTCGCACGCACCGAGGCGGCTCGCGTGCCGGACCCGCCGACGGGCGACGACCGTGCCCGCCTCCTGCGCGCCCGCATCGCACGCCACGAGGCCCGAGATCCCGAGCCGCTGCGGGTCGCCCTCGACCGCGTCCGCGACGCGGGCCGCACGTGGGAGGCCCCCGAGCCCACCGAGCTGATCGAGGCGCTGGCCGGCCTCGGCCTCGACACGGCCGACCTCGGCCTGCCCCTCGACGAGCTCGTGCGCATGGCCGAGGACTGGCTCGACGAGCGCCGGCGCGAGGCCGACTGGGTCGTCGGTGCCCTCGTCGAGCTCCAAGGCATCGAGGACGCGCTCGCGGCCGGCGCGCTCCCCGGCGCGCCGCCCGCCGCCGACCTCGACGAGCTGCGCCTCCGCGCCTCCCGCGCGGCCGTGACCCATTCCGACGCCGTCACGCGCGCCGACGAGCTGCGCGCGCAGCTCGTCGCGAGCCATGCCCCCCGGCCCGCCGCCGATCAGCTGCAGGAGCACCTCGTCGCTCGTCTGTCCGCTCACCGGCCCGCCCGTCTCGCCGGCGCGGTGCCGCTCGTCCTCGACGGCGTGCTCGGCCACCTCGACGACGGCGAAGCGACCAGCCTGCTCGACCGGGTGGCCGGCCTGGCCGGGTCGGTGCAGCTGGTGGTCGTCGACGACCACCCCGCCGCCGCGGCCTGGGCCGAGGCCGCCGGGATCCTCCGGGCGGCACTCGTCGGGCCGGTCGACTCGGCCGAGGAGCCGGCGCCGCCATGTTGACCCACGTCCCGTCCACGGACCCGGCTCCGGCCGTCGAACCCTGGACCTACCATTCGCCCGAACCACGACCCCAGGAGGGACCGCACGTGCCGGTCATCACCGAAGACGACATCCGCGCCCTGATCGCTGTCCGCAGCAACGGCACGCTCGTCACGAGCTGCTACCTCGACGTCGACGGCGGACGGTACGTGCGCCCGGCCGACTACCAGCGGGCGCTCGACGACATGGTCCGACGGGTGCGGGGTCGTGACGAGGTGGACGGGGCCGTGGCGGACGACATCGATCGCATCGTCGCCCGGGTCGGCGAGGGCTTCGACCGCACCACCACCCGTGGCGTGGCCATCTTCAGCTGCGGGGCCGAGGACCTGTTCGTGGTGCACGAGCTGCCGGTCCCGGTCCGCAACGAGATGGTCGTCAACCCGACGCCGGCCGTCGGTCAGCTCGAGCTCGTGCTCCAGCAGAGCGAGAAGGTCGCCGTGCTCGCCGCCGACAAGCAGCACGCCCGCGTGTTCGTCTACCGGCTCGGTGAGCTCGTCGACCACGTCGAGCGCACCGACGACATCGGGCGCGACTACGACACCGTCGGCGAGCACGACCGCGGCGGCGTGCAGCAGCACCGCGACGAGCTGACCCACCAGCACCTCCGCCATGCCGCCGAGCTGGCGTGGTCGGTGTACCAGTCGACCGGCTTCGACCACCTGGTCCTCGCCGCGGCCGAAGGCGTGGCCTCGCAGCTCGAGCAGGACCTGCACCCGTACCTGAGGGAGCGGCTCCGCGGTCACCTGGACCTGCCTCCCGCCGCCCCCGAGCCCGAGCTGCGGCGGGCGGCCCTGGAGGCCGAGCGCGGCATCGAAGCGGCACGCGAAGCTGGCTTCGTGGAGGAGCTGCGGGCCGCGGTGAACGGTGACGGGCGGGGCGTGGCCGGCATCGGCCCGGTGCTCGACGCCCTGACCGACCGGCGGGTCGAGCGCCTCCTCGTCTCCGACGGCTACGCCCAGGAGGGGTGGCGCTGCAACTCCTGCGAGCGGCTCGCCACCGTCGGGCGCGAGTGCCGCTGCGGCGCGGAGATGATCGCCGTCCCCGACATCGTCGAAGTGGCCGTCGAGGTCGCGCTCGGTCAGTCGTGCCGCGTCGTGGTCTGCGACGGCAACGCCGACCTCGACGTGCTCGGTCGCGTCGGCGCGCTCCTGCGCTACTGAGCCGAGCCGACAGGCGAGGCGACCCATGAGCACGGGCCCTGTGGCGGCGGAGCCGCCAGGCCGAAGCGCGCGAGGACGTGACCTGTCCGCGCCGATCCCGAGCCTGGTGCCTGGACCCTCCCGGGCGGTCGGCATCGACATCGGCGGCACCAAGATGCTCGGGGTCGTCGTCGACCCCGCCGAACCGACCACCGTGCTCGCCGAGACCCGGCTGGCCACCCCGACCGGTCCCGAGGCGCTGGTCGACGGCATCGCCGCTGTCGTCGACGCCCTCGACCCCGGAGGGACCGGTCCGGTCGGTCTGGGCATCCCCGGGCTCATCGACGCCGGAGACGTCTTCCGCTTCGGCGCCAACCTCCCCGGGGTCATCGACCTGGCGGTCGGGGAGGTCGTCGGTGCCCGGCTGGGTCGCCCGGTCGCCGCCGACAACGACGCCACCTGCGCCACCTACGCCGAGTTCCGCGGTGGCGCCGGCACCGGCTACGCGGACGGCATCCTGCTCACCCTCGGCACGGGGATCGGCGCCGGCATCGTGGTCGGGGGGCACGTCCGCCACGGCGCCAACGGCTTCGCCGGCGAGCCGGGCCACATGCTGGTCGACCCGGCCGGCCCGCCGTGCCCCTGTGGCCGCCGGGGCTGCTGGGAGCGCTACGCCTCGGGGTCCGGCCTCGGCCGCCTGGGGCGCGACGCAGCGCTGGCCGGGCGGCTGCCGGCCGTCGTCGCGCTGGCAGGGGGTGATCCGGAGTCCGTGCGGGGCGAGCACGTCGTGGCGGCCGTGCGCGCCGGCGACGATGCCGCGGCGCAGGTGCTCGACGAGTTCGTCTGGTGGGTCGCCGCCGGCATCGCCAACCTGGTGGACCTGCTCGACCCCGAGGTGGTCGTCCTCGGGGGCGGGGTCATCGAGGCCGAGGACGTGCTGCTCCACCGGATCGAGGCCGCGACCCCCGACCAGGTGCTGGCCCACGGGCACCGACCGTCCGTCCCGATCGTGGCGGCGCGCTTCGGCGAGCGCGCCGGCGCGATCGGCGCCGCCGTGCTCGCCCTCGGATCAGCTCACGGCTCGTAGCGGGCGATGGCGTCGCGGATCTCGGTCCACGCGGCGTCGGCGCCCTCGTAGCCACGGGTGGACGAGAACTTGTGGGGCTCGAGGTCCTTGTACACCGTGAAGAAGTGCTCGATCTCCGAGAGCAGGTAGTCGGGGAGCTCCTCGATCCCGGGGACGCGCTCCCACCGGGGGTCGTGGGCCGGGACGCAGATGATCTTGGCGTCGGGGCCGGCATCGTCGGTCATCCAGAACACCCCGACCGGGCGGGCCTCGATCCAGCACCCGGGGAACGTGGGCTCCTCCATGATCACGAGCGCGTCGAGGGGGTCGCCGTCCTCGCCCAGCGTGTCGGGGATGAAGCCGTAGTCGGCGGGGTACACGGTGGCCGAGAAGAGACGGCGGTCGAGCCGGAAGACGTGGCGCTCGTGGTCGTACTCGTACTTGTTGCGGCTGCCGCGGGGGATCTCCACGACGACGTCGATCGTCTGCATGGCTGGATGAAACCACGTCGCAGACGGATGCGGAGCATCCGTCACGGACCCGGATGTCCCCCTGGGGACAGAAGGGTCCGCGGCTAGCCTCGGTCCATGGAGTTCCGTCGCATCACCGGGCTGCCCCCCTACGTCTTCACCATCATCGATGGGCTGAAGCAGCAGGCCCGGCGAGCAGGCTCCGATGTGATCGACCTGGGCTTCGGCAACCCCGACCTCCCGTCGCCCCAGGTGGCGGTCGAGAAGCTGGCCGAGGCGGCCATGAACCCGAAGAACCACCGGTACTCGCAGTCCAAGGGCATCCCCAAGCTCCGCCAGGCCGCCGCCGACCTGTACCTGCGCCGCTTCGGCGTGGCGCTCGACCCCGAGACCGAGGTGGTGGCCACGATCGGCGCCAAGGAGGGCTACTCCCACCTGTGCTGGGTCCTGCTCGGCCCCGGCGACTCGGCGCTCGTCCCCTCGCCCAGCTACCCCATCCACCTGTGGGGCCCGCTCTTCGCCGGCGCCAGCATCCGGGAGATCCCGATGGGGGGCGCCAACGACCAGGGCGAGGAGCTGCTCGACCGGATCCGCCACCAGTTCCTGTACTCCTGGCCCCGACCCCGGGTCATCGTCGTCTCGTTCCCGCACAACCCCACCACCAAGTGCGTCGACCTGCCGTTCTTCCAGGGCCTCGTCGACTTCGCCCGGGAGCAGGAGGTCGTCGTCGTCCACGACAACGCCTACGCCGACCTCGGCTTCGACGGCTGGCAGCCGCCCTCGATCCTGCAGGCCGAGGGGGCCAAGGAGTGCGCGGTCGAGCTCTACTCCATGACCAAGTCGTTCTCGATGGCGGGCTGGCGCGTGGCGTTCATGGTCGGCAACCCCGAGGTCATCGGCGCCCTGGCCAAGCTGAAGAGCTACCTCGACTACGGCACCTTCCAGCCGATCCAGATCGCTGCCACCGTGACCCTCAACGAGGCCACCGAGTACCCGAAGGAGGTCAACGCCATCTACCAGAGCCGTCGCGACTCGCTCTGCGACGGGCTCGACCGCATCGGGTGGGACATGCCGCGACCCCGGGGGACGATGTTCGCCTGGGCCCCGATCCCCGAGCCCTACAAGCACCTCGGGTCGGTCGAGTTCTGCAAGAAGCTGGTCACCGAGGCCCACGTGGCCACCTCGCCCGGGGTCGGCTTCGGTCCCGGCGGCGAGGGCCACGTGCGCTTCGCCCTCATCGAGAACGACCAGCGGATCCAGCAGGCCATCCGGGGGATGAAGAAGGCCCTGCCCGAGCTGGCCTGACCGGGCTCAGGCGCTTCGGCGTGCGCCGGCGGCGGGTGCGCCGACCAGCCCGTGCCAGCAGAAGTCGATGACCTCGTCGGCGACCTCCTGGGCCGGACGGGACCGCCCGAGCAGCTGGGTGCGGGCCAGCACCGAGCTCACGCCGAGCACGGCCTGGGCCACGATCGACGCGTTGCCGTCGGCGATGGCACCGGAGTCCATGGCCTCCTGCACGAGCCGTCGGGTGTCCTCGAGCGCGACCCGCTCGCCCTTGCGGACGCCGGGAGCGAAGCTGGCCTCGGTGCGGGCGAACTCGATCAGCACGTAGAGCTCGCGGTGCTCGGCCCACCACTCCATCGAGGCGCGGATGGCGAGCTCCATGCGGGCGAGGGGGTCGCTCTCGTCGCCCATCGCCACCTGCTGGGCGCGGCGCAGGCCGCGCTCGCCGGTGCGGAGGATCTCGAAGAGGAGGTCCTCCTTGGACTCGAAGTACCAGTAGAAGACGCCCTTGCCCACGCCCAGGCCGTCGACGAGCTCGGCCACCGAGGTCGGGTGGTAGCCGTTCGTCGCGAAGCGCTCCATCGCGTAGGCCAGGAGCTCGCCACGTCGCTGCTCGCCTCGGGGTGTGAGTCGACGGCTCATGGCGCACACGGTACTTGACCATACGGTCAAGTTCAGGACCCTCGCCGGCCGTCCGCCGTCCCTCCCGTGCTCACCGACCCGCCGTCCAGCGGAAACCGGGTGTTCACGGACCGTCCGTACCGTCCGGGTCATGGAGACCTGCATCGTCCGCGTGTGGCTGCCCGACCGCCCCGGTGCGCTGGGGGAGGTCGCGACCGGCATCGGCGCCGCCGGGGGAGAGATCGTGGGCATCGACATCCTCGAGCGCTGCGCCGGACGGGCGATCGACGAGCTCGCGGTGCAGATCTCCGGGGCCGAGGCCATCCCGGCCCTGGTGACCCACATCCGTGCCGTGCCCGGCGTCGACCTCGAGGACCTGCGGGTGCTGGACGGGGCCACGCACGACCCTCGAGCCGACGTGCTCGAGACCGCGGCGGTCATCGTCGGCGCGCGCGATCGCTCGACGCTGCTGGAGAGCGTCGTCACCCACGGGCGTCGAGTGCTCGGCGGCGAGTGGGCGGCCGTCCTGCGCCTGCACGACGGCGTGCTCCTGGCCGGCGACGGCGACGTGCCGCTGGCCCGTTGGCTCCTGGCCTTCGTCGAGGGCTCCCGGACCTCGGCGCGCGTGGCCGACGGGCAGGCCGGCCCCGACGACGTCGTGTGGGCCCCGCTGCCCGGCGCCGGGATGGCGCTCGTCATGGGCCGCGTCGGCGCTCCGTTCCGGGCCCGGGAGCGCCGCCAGGTCTCGGCGCTCGCCCGCATCGTCGACAGCCGGCTCCTCGACCTGTCCCGGCGGATGCACCCGAGCAGCCAGAGGTAGGCATTCGTCACATCCCGGCATCGATCGGGGTTTGCTGGTCTGGACAGGGGGCAGCCCGGGGACGGAGTCGGCCATGGCACTGACCCACCCCACCACCACGGCAGACGAGCCCGTCGCCCTCGCCGTCGCTGCCGACCCCGAGGCGGCACAGCGTGCGGCCGAGGCCAACGCAGCCGTCGTCCTCATGGTGTGCCTCATGGCCCTCGTCGGCGGCACCCAGCTGCTGGTGTCGGTCCTCGGCCACTTCGCCTGAGCCACCCCGGACCCGCACCCGCCACCTACTCGGTGGCCCACCCCCGGGACCGCTCCACGGCCCGCAGCCACGTGGCGTGCGAGGCATCGGCAGCATCCCGCCCGGCCGTGGGCTCCACCTCGACGTCGAGCACCCAGTTCTGGGTCACCTCGTCCGGTGACGACCAGACCCCCTCGGCCAGCCCGGCGAGGTAGGCGGCCCCGAGCGCCGTGGTCTCCTGCACCGTCGGGCGCGACACCGGCACCTGCAGCTGGTCGGCCTGCAGCTGCAGCAGCAGCGACATGACCGATGCACCCCCGTCGACCCGCATGGCGACGACCTCGTGTCCGCTGGCGGCCGACATCGCATCGACCACGTCGCGGGTCTGGAACGCCATCGACTCCACCGTCGCCCGGGCGAGGTGGGCCCGGGTGGTGCCCCGGGTGATCCCGACGATCGCGCCTCGGGCGTAGGGGTCCCACCAGGGCGAGCCCAGCCCGGTGAAGGCCGGCACGAGGACGACCCCGCCGGTGTCGGGCACCGACTCGGCGAGCGGTCCGGTCTCGGCGGCCTCGTCGATGATCTCGAGGCCGTCGCGCAACCACTGCACCGCGGCGCCGGTGACGAAGATCGCTCCCTCGAGGGCGTACGACGTGGACGCGGCGTCGACGGCGCCGAGGCTCCACGCCACGGTGGTCAGCAGCCCCTCGACCGGCTCGGGGCACTGCTGGCCGACGTTCATCAGCACGAACGAGCCGGTGCCGTAGGTGTTCTTGGTCATGCCCGGCTCGAAGCACGCCTGGCCGAACAGCGCGGCCTGCTGGTCGCCGGCCACGCCGGAGATCGGGATGCCGGCCGGCACGCCGACGCCGACGGCCGTCGTGCCGAAGCGCCCGGACGACGGGCGGACCTCGGGGAGGCAGGTGGCTGGCACGCCGAGCAGGTCGCAGAGCTCGTCGGACCACTGCAGCGCCCGGATGTCGAACAGCATCGTGCGCGACGCGTTGGAGGGCTCGGTGGCGTGGACCCGGCCGCCGGTCAGCTGCCAGAGCAGCCAGGTGTCGATCGTGCCGACCGCCAGGTGCTCGTCGGCGGCCACGCCTCCGCCCCCCTGGTCGACCGGGCGCAGCAGCCACTCGAGCTTGGTGCCGGAGAAGTACGGGTCGAGCACGAGACCGGTGGTCCGGCGCACGAGCGGCAGGTGACCGGCCTCGGTCAGCTCGTCGCACCGGGCCGCAGTGCGGCGGTCCTGCCAGACGATGGCCCGGTGGCGCGGCTCGCCGGTGCGCCGGTCCCACGCCACCACCGTCTCGCGCTGGTCGGTGATGCCGATGGCGGCGATCGGCTCGTCGAGCTCGTCGACGAGCTCGGTCAGGGTGGCCCGCACCGCCTCCCAGATCTCGGTGGCGTCGTGCTCCACCCAGCCGGGCCGGGGGAAGTGCTGGGTGAACTCCCGGTAGGCCATGCCCACGGGCAGGCCGGACTCCGAGAGCGCCATCGAGCGGACGCCGGTCGTGCCGGCGTCGATGGCGACGACGACCGCCATCTCAGAGGCCCTGGGCGATGCGCAGGATGCGGTCCTTGACCATGGTCGGCGTGAGCTGACTGGCGGCGGCCATGAGCTTGGCGTCGGCGCCGACCAGGTACCGGGCCCGGGGGATCGAGGTCTCCAGGGCGCGTCCGATGACCTTGGCGCACGAGGCGGGCTCGCCCATCAGCGGCTCCCACATCGAGGTGAGCCCCCCGATGCGCTGGTAGGCGGACTCGTAGCGGCTGCCCTGGCGGTTGGCCAGGTCGCGCTCGAGGTCCTCCCAGATGTTGGTCTTGAAGCCGCCCGGCTCGACGAGGATCACGTGGATCCCGTCCTGGGCGACCTCCATGCGCAGCGCGTCGGAGAGCCCCTCGAGCGCGTGCTTGGACCCCTGGTACCAGCCGGTGAGCGGCGTGGCGGTGCGGCCGTAGATGGACGAGATGTTCACGATCCGGCCGCCGCCGGCGTCTCGCATCGCCGGGATGGCGAGCCGGGCGAGGCGCATCGGCGCGAGGACCATGGTCTCGAGGACCTGGCGGGCCTCGTCGTCGGGCACGTCCTCGATCGCGCCGGTCAGGCCGTAGCCGGCGTTGTTGACCAGGCCGTGGAGCGCGCCGAGCTCGCCCATGACCCGCTCGCACGCGTCGGCGTCGGTGACGTCGAGCTGCACCGTCTCGACCCGGACGCCGGCCTCCTTGGCGGCGTCCTGCACGATGCCGGCCTTGGCCTTCGACCGCACGCTGCCGGTGACCCGGAAGCCCCGGTCGGCGAGGTGGAGGACGGTGGCGAGGCCGATGCCGGAGTTGGCGCCGGTCACCAGGACGTGACGGGGGTCGGTCATGGGGGCAGGATGCCAGGTGACGATGTTGCGGGGCACTGCCGAGGAGCTCGACGTCGACCGAGGCGACGATCAGTGGGCGAAGAACACCTGGGCGACGTCGTACAGCTGGGAGTCCACCGTCTTCAGGCCCAGCCGCTTGGCCTCGACGAGGGGGATGCTGACGATGCGGTCCGACTGCAGCGCCACCATCTCGCCGTAGCGGCCCTCGTGGACGAGGTCGATGGCGGCGACGCCGTAGCGGGTGGCCAGCACGCGGTCGTAGGCGTTCGGGGTGCCGCCCCGCTGGATGTGGCCGAGGATCGTCACGCGCGTCTCGTAGCCGGTGCGCCGTTCGATCTCGCCGCCGATCGTGGTGCCGATGCCGCCGAGGCGCTCGTGGCCGTACACGTCGATCTCGGGTGCGGCGAGCTCCAGCGTGCCCGGCGCCGGCACCGCGCCCTCGGCGACCACGACGATCGACGCGAAGCGACCCGTCTCGTGCCGGCGCAGGATGGCGTCGCACACCGCGTCGATGTCGAAGGGCTCCTCGGGGATCAAGGTCACGGTCGCACCGCCGGCGATGCCCGCCCACACGGCGATGTGCCCGGCGTGGCGGCCCATGACCTCGACCACCATGACCCGGTCGTGGGACTCGGCGGTGGTGTGGAGCCGGTCGATGGCGTCCGTGCAGATCTGGACGGCGGTCTGGAACCCGAAGGTCATCTCCGTCCCGCCCATGTCGTTGTCGATGGTCTTGGGGACCCCGACCACCGGGAAGCCGAGCTCGGCCAGGTCCCGTGCCGCGCCGAGGGTCCCCTCGCCGCCGATGACGATCACGGCGTCGATGCCGAGCTCGGCGAGCGAGGCCCGGAAGCGGTCGACGCCGTCGTCGTCCATGAACGGCTGGTACCGGCTCGTGCCGAGGATGGTGCCGCCGATGGGCAGCTTGCCGCGGAGCGACTCCACGTCCAGGCGCATGAAGCGCTGCTCGACCACGCCCTCGTACCCGTCGAGGAACCCGATGATCTCGTCTCCGTGCACGCGGGCGCCCTTGCGGACGGCGGCACGGATGACGGCGTTGAGCCCGGGGCAGTCGCCGCCACCGGTGAGGATTCCGACGCGCATGGCCGCAACCTATCGACGCTCCGGGCCACGCCCGGACCGATCGACCAGGAGCGGGTGCCGGGGTCAGTTCTCCCGGCGGTAGTCCCCGCGGTCGACGGCGTCGGAGGTGCTCTCCAGGTTGTCGAGCAGGGCCAGGCGAGGCTCGCCGTCCTGGCGGAACACCACCTCGGTGATCCCGGAGTCGGCTTCGGTGGCGGTCCACACGATCTGCGCGAGCGCATCGCGCAGGGCCCCGCCCTGCAGGCCCTCGACGCCGAACAGGCCGCGCACGTCGACCACGAGGCGGTCGGGGTCGTCGGGATCGGGGGTCGCCGACAGCAGCGTCGCGCTCTCCGGGATGGCCGAGCTCAGATCGGCCTCGCCCGGACGGTCGGCACTCGGCCGCTGGGTGAACAGGTTGGCGAGCACGCCCTGGATCCCCGAACCCAGGTCGACGCTGCGGGGAACGGGCCGCAGGGTGGTGGTGCCGTCGGTGCTCGAGAGCATGTAGACGACGACCTGGCGGCTGTCGGCGCCGAGCGCCGTGGTCGACGTGGACGTCGTGGTCTCGGGCACGATCGACCCGCTCAGCTCGATGGGTTGGTCGTTGGTGGGCACCGTGCAGGCCCCGGCGAGGGCGAGGCCCGACACGGCGAGGAGGAGGCGTCGTGGTCGGTTCATGCCAGGTCGTGCTCCGACTCGTCGTGGTCGATCTCGACTCGGGGCAGCTCGACGGCGAACCGGGCGCCGGCGCCGGGCGCGTCCTCGACCCACACCCGCCCGCCGTGCAGGCGGACGTGCTCGGCCACCAGGGCGAGACCGAGGCCGACGCCGGTGCTGGCGCCGCGGCGGTGCGCCGCCCCGGCCCGGTTGAACCGCTCGAAGATGCGATCCCGGTCCTCCTCCGGGACACCCTCGCCGGCGTCGTCGACGTAGATCCAGACCCGGTCCGGGTCTGCGTCGACGCGCACGGCCACCGCGCCGTCGCCGTACTTGTCGGCGTTGGTGAGCAGGTTCGTGAGCACCCGGGCCATGCGACGCTTGTCGAGGGCGGTGATGACGTCGGCGAACTCCTCGTCGACCACCATGTCGGGCGCGCGCTCCACCGCCACGTGCGAGCCGTTGGCCCGCACGACCTGGCGGACGAACTCGGTGAGGAGGACCTCGTCGAGCTCCAGCAGCATGACGCCCGCGTCGAAGCGCGACATCTCCAGCAGGTCCTCGACCAGCTCACGGAACCGGTCGAGGTCGGCCGCCAGCAGGTCGAGCGCCGACTGCGCCCGCTCGTTCAGGTCGTCGCGGTTGTTCTGCAGCACCTCGAGGGAGGCCTGCAGGGTCATGAGGGGTGAGCGCAGCTCGTGGGACACGTCGGAGGAGAACTGGGCGTCCTTCTCGATGCGGTCCTCAAGCGTGCGGGCCATGCCGTTGAACGAGGTGATGATCGGCTCGAGGTCGGGGTCGACGAGGGCGCGGATGCGGGTGTCCAGCTCGCCTCCGGCCAGCTTCCGGGCGGCGTCGCCGACCTCCCCGAGGGGGCGCAGGATGCGCCGGCTGGCGTACCAACCGAGGGCGGCGCCGGCGAGCACGGTGGCGATCGAGGCGCCGAAGAGGGTGAACGAGATCGACGACAGGGTCTCGTCGAGCGACTCGAGGGAGATGATCTCGAAGTAGGCGCCGTCGAAGTCCCGGATCGGGATCCCGATCGCCAGGCTCTTCTCGCCGGTGGTCGGGTGCGGGAACCGCATCTTGGCGGGCGTGCCCGACAGCACGGTCTGCCGCAGCGACTCCGGCAGGGCGGTGCGTCCGTACTCGGGATCCTGCTGGCTCCAACCGCTGCCGTCCTGGCCCTCCACCTGCTGGGAGCGCTGGAACAGCACGGGGCGCGAACCTTCGGGCGTCTGCAGGGAGCCGAGCAGCTGGGAGATGTCGGCACCGGGGTTCACGCCCGAGCGGACGATGCGGGCGTTGAAGTAGATCTGCTGGGTGGCGCCGGACTCCCGGTTGCTGACCAGGTTCGAGCGGGCCACGCCGAGCACGAGCAGCGACATCCCCATCGACAGCAGGAGCGCACCGATGGCGAACGCCAGGGTGACGCGGGCGCGCAGACCGAGGCGTGGCATCCGGAGCTTCGACGTGTCCTCTGCGTCAGGGGGCTCCGCTGGCTGGCGAGCCGCCGGACGCGGTGCGGGCAGCGGCGCCGGGACCGTGACGGGCCCCGTGGTCGCGGGTGAGGTGTCGGCCGACGACACGCGGGCCTGCTCAGGCCTGGAGCTTGTAGCCCAGGCCCCGGACGGTGACGACGTGGCGCGGGTTGGCCGGATCGGCCTCGATCTTGGTGCGCAGCCGGCGGATGTGGACGTCGACCAGACGGCCGTCGCCGAAGTAGCCGTAGCCCCAGACCCGCTCGAGCAGGACCTCCCGGGAGAACACCCGGCCCGGGGAGGACGCCAGCTCGTTCAGCAGGCGGAACTCGGTCTTGGTCAGGTGGACCTCGTCCTCGTCCCGCTTGACCACGCCCTCGTCGGGGATGATCTCGAGGTCGCCGAAGCGCAGGTGCGTGTGCCCGTGGTCGGCGGAGCGGGTCCGGCGCAGCAGGGCGCGGATCCGGGCCGAGAGCTCCTTCGGGGCGAAGGGCTTGGTGAGGTAGTCGTCGGCCCCGGCCTCGAGGCCGGCCACCACGTCGTGGGTGTCGGCCCGAGCGGTGACCATCACGATCGGCACGTCGCTGATGCGGCGCACGGAGCGGCACACCTCGAAGCCGTCGATGCCGGGCAGCATGATGTCGATCAGGACCACGTCGGTGGGGGCGCGCTGGAAGACCTCGAGCGCGGCCTCGCCTGTGTCCGCCTCCGCCACGGTCCAGCCCTCGTCCTCGAGTGCGAGCTTGACCGCTGTGCGGATCCGTTCGTCGTCCTCGACGGTGAGGATCCTGGTCGCCATACGTCCCCATCGTGCCTCATGGGGGCCGGGTGGCGCGCGCATGTGTCGGCTCGGCTCCTCAGCCGGTCAGGACGCCGGCGTCGAGGAGCAGGTCGACGAGCTCGTCGAAGCGGTCGGGATGGGCGGCGATCGTGCAGTCCGGACCGAGCTCGGTGTCGGCTCGCACCTCGACCCGGGCGCCCGCCTCCCGGGTGATCACGGTGGCTGCGGTGCGGTCCCACTCGGCCAGCCCGGTCTCGTAGTAGGCGTCGAGTCGTCCGCACGCCACCGAGCACAGGTCGGCTGCCGCCGCACCGCCCCGGCGGACGTCGCGGATGCGGGCGATGAGACGGGAGAGGGCCTCGGCCTGGGCCCGGCGGATCGCCGGGTCGTAGCCGAAGCCGGTGCCGGCGAGCACGTGGGCGAGGGGCGCCGGCGGGCCGATGCGCAGCACCCGGTCGTTGCGGGTGGCGCCGTGTCCGGTGGCGGCCGCGAAGACGTCACCCTGCGAGGGCACCACGACGGCACCGGCCGCAGGCACCCCGTCGACGGTCGCCCCCACGGACACGTTCCATCCCGGATGCCGGTACAGGTAGTTGGTGGTGCCGTCGAGCGGGTCGACGATCCAGACGACCCCGGAGGTGCCGGGGTGGGACGCACCCTCCTCGCCGACGATGCCGTCGGCGGGTCGCAGCTCCCGCAGGCGCCGCACGACCAGGGCCTCGCTGGCCCGGTCCATCTCGGTGACCATGTCGGTGGAGGTGGACTTGGTGTCGACGGTCGCCCGCCGGTCGTCGACGGTGGCCGACAGCAGCTCGGCGGCCTCGACCGCCACGGTGACGGCCACGTCGCGCAGGGCGACGAGGTCGGGTACGACCGCGCTCAGGCGCCGGGGTCCTTGCGCTCGGTGCGCTCCCGGGCGTGCTCGATGACGCGCCACTCGCCCATGGCCCGCATGGCGAGCACCGCGACGATCCCCACGCCGACGGCGAAGACGACCGCCCCGACCAGGCCGCCCAGACCGGCCCACACCGTGCTGTCGCCGTCGGTCTGCAGGTCGACCAGCGCGTACCCGATCAGCCCGCCGCACAGGCCGGCGAGGAGGATCGCGACGAAGGCCAGGACCCGGGCCCCGGTGGGGGGCAGCGCGGAGGGTGCGTACTCGGAGTCGGGGACCTGGGCCACGGTCCGAGGCTATCGACGTCATCCCCTGGATTCGCCACCACTGACCGCGGAGGGGCAGGGGGACCCACGGGATTTCCCGGCGGTGGGGGACGACCGTAGGTTGCGGTCGTGACCGAGGAGCAGCCGGCGGGGGCCGGGGCCGAGCGCTGGGGCGAGCGTCGGTTCGAGCGGGCCGAGTGGGCGGCGCTGCGGGCGCACGAGTCGGTGCCCATCCACGAGGAGGACCTCGACGAGCTCGAGGGCATCAACGAGCACCTGTCGATGCGCGAGGTCGAGGAGGTGTACGTGCCGTTGGCCCGCCTGGTGCACCTCCGAGCCGGCGTCACCCGCTCGCTCCACGACGCGACCGGCGCGTTCCTCGGCCGGTTCCGCCCCCACGTGCCGTTCGTCATCGGCGTCGCCGGCTCGGTGGCGGTCGGCAAGTCCACGACGTCCCGGGTGCTGCAGACCCTGCTCGCCCGGGCACCCGAGCGCCGGCGGGTCGAGCTGGTGACCACCGATGGGTTCCTGCTGCCCAACGCCGAGCTGGAGCGACGTCGCCTCACCCAGCGCAAGGGCTTCCCGGAGAGCTACGACACCCCTCGCCTCGTCCGGTTCCTGGCCGACCTGAAGGCGGGCCGGCCGTCGCTCGAGGTCCCCGTCTACAGCCACGTCGTCTACGACGTGGTCGACGACGTGCACGTGATCGACCAGCCCGACATCGTCATCGTCGAGGGGCTCAACGTCCTGCAGGTGCCGCCCACGACCGCCGAGCACCACCCGTCGGTGTTCGTGTCGGACTTCTTCGACTTCTCGGTCTACGTCGACGCCGACGAGGCCCACATCGAGCAGTGGTACCTGCAGCGGTTCCTGACCCTGGTCGAGGGCGCCAGGGACGACGACGGCGCGTTCTTCCACCGCTTCGCCGAGCTCGACGACAACGCCGCCGAGTCCCTCGCCCGCAGCATCTGGCGCTCGGTCAACCTGCCGAACCTGCACGCCAACGTGCTGCCCACCCGCGACCGGGCCGACCTGGTGCTGCACAAGGGTGCCGACCACGACGTCCACGAGGTGGTCCTCCGCCTGCGCTGACCGGTCCCTCGGCCACAGGACGGTCCACAGGACGCTTCCGAGCGCGCCGATCGACCGTGTCCGGTCGATCCGCGCGCGAGGAACGAAGCGGTCACCCCGGGCCCGAGCGGCGCTGGCAGACTGGTCTGGTGCGTGCGTGGACGGTGGCCGGGGGACTGATCGAGCAGGACGGTCGCCTCCTGCTCGTCCAGAACCAGCGCCGTGACGGCAGCACCGACTGGACCACGCCGGGCGGGGTGGTCGATCCGGGTGAGGAGCTCCTCGAGGCGCTCTCGCGCGAGGTGCTCGAGGAGACCGGCCTGTCGGTCACCAGCTGGGAGGGCCCGCTCTGGCAGGTCGAGGCCGAGGCCCCCGACATGGGGTGGACCCTGCGGGTCGAGGTCCACCGCGCCATGGGCTTCGAGGGCGTGATCGCGGTCGACGACCCGGACGGCATCGTCGTCGATGCGGCGTGGCTCGACCTCGCCGGCTGCCACGACTGCCTCTCCACCGCGTGGCTCCCGGCCCGCGAGCCGATGCTGGCCTGGCTGGGCGAGAAGTGGCTCGAGCCGCGGACGTACCGGTACCGGCTCGAGGGCGCCGATCGCGCCGACGCCAACGTCATCCGGCTGGAGTGATCGTGGCCAGCGGAGGGTCGGCCCGGACCATCCTCCACGTCGACATGGACGCGTTCTACGCGTCGGTCGAGCAGCGTCGCCGCCCCGAGCTGCGGGGGAAGCCCGTGGTGGTCGGCGGGTCGGGACGCCGGGGCGTCGTGGCCGCGGCCTCGTACGAGGCGCGGGCCTTCGGGGTGCGCTCGGCGATGCCGTCGATGCGGGCCAAGGCCCTGTGCCCGCAGGCGGTGTTCGTGGCCGGTGACCACGCCCACTACGCCGAGGTCTCGGCCCGGGTCATGGCGATCTTCCGTGCGATGACCCCCCTGGTGGAGCCGCTCAGCCTCGACGAGGCGTTCCTCGACGTCACCGGCGGGCTGCGCCTCCACGGTGACGGCCCGACGATCGCCGCCGAGATCCGACGTCGCGTCCTCGCCGAGGAGGAGCTGAGCTGCTCCGTCGGCGTGGCACCGAACAAGTTCCTCGCCAAGCTGGCCACCGAGCAGGCGAAGCCCGCAGCGTCGCGGCGCGGTCCCGTCCCGGGCACCGGCGTGGCCGTCGTGCGGCCTGGCGACGAGCGGGCGTTCCTGCGGCCCCTGCCGGTCGGCGCGCTCTGGGGCGTCGGTCCGCGCACGCTCGAGAAGCTGCACGGCCTCGGCGTGCGCACCGTCGGTGAGCTCGAGCGGCTGCCGCTCGCCCAGCTCGTGCGAGCGGTGGGGGAGGCGCACGGCCGGCACCTCCACGACCTCGCCCACGCCGTCGACCCCCGACCCGTCGTGCCCGATCAGCGGCCCAAGTCGATCAGCCACGAGGAGACCTTCGCCGAGGACATCGACGACCCCCGCAGGTTGCACACCGAGCTCGTCCGCATGGCCGACGCCGTGGCGCGGCGCGCCCGCCACCAGGAGGTGGCGGGGCGCACCGTGGCCATCAAGGTCCGCTTCGGTGACTTCACCACCATCTCCCGTTCGGTCACCCTGCCCCAGCCGGTCGACAGCGGCCCGGCCATCGTGCGGGCGGCTACGCAGCTGCTCGACCAGGTCGACATCGCACCCGGCGTCCGCCTCTTCGGGGTGGGGCTCGCCAACCTGGCCGACGACGCGCCCCATCAGCTCAGCCTCGACGACCTCACCCGGTCGGCCGAGGCGCCCGCAGCCGACGGCGCGGCGTGGACGGCGGTGACCGAGGCGGTCGACGCCGTGCGGGCCCGCTTCGGTGACGATGCCCTCCTTCCGGCGGCGCTCGCCGACGGCGGATCGCTGCGGGCCAAGCGCTCGGGTGACCAGCAGTGGGGCCCGGAGGCATCGGGCTCGGCGGATCGGGTATGAGCCTGTCCACGCCTCGCCCCGCGCGTTGTTGACCACCGACCCGTGTGCGATGATGACGCCCGGAGCCAGGCGTCCGACGAGGACCAGAAGAGGTGAGCAGGTGCCCCTTTCCGAGGACGAGGAGCGCATCCTCAAGGACATCGAGCGGGAGTTCTACGAGAACGATCCCGCCTTCGCCCGCGAGGTGCGGGAGACCACCCTCTACAAGCACGCCTGGCGCAACATCAAGCTGTCGCTGGTCGGCTTCGTCGCCGGTCTGGTCCTCCTCGTCGCCGCCCTCTCCAGCTCGTACCTGCTCGCCTTCGGCGGCTTCCTCGTCATGCTCGCCTGCGCCCTCGTCATCGAGCGCAACGCCCGCAAGATGGGCCGGGCCGGGCTCGAGACGATGACCAAGAACCTCAAGTCCAGCAACGGCCTGAAGGACTACCTCGGCTCGTCGTCGGAGAAGATGCGCGAGCGCTTCCGGCGCGACGAGGAGCAGTAGCCGGTCGGCTAGCGCCGACGCAGGAGGCGGGGGTCGAAGCGGGTCCGGAACCGGTCGCGGGGCGACATGGTCGCCCGGGTGCCGTCCCCGACCCGGTCGGCCAGCAGCAGGGCGGTCTCGCCCGCCTCCTCGTCCGGGGCCGACGCGGAGAACGCCGTGGCCTCCACCGTGGAGGCGAGGATCCGGATGGGCTCGTCCACGGCGGGGATGCGACGACCGATCTCGTCGGCGGCCTGGCGCTGCGTGGCCGAGGACCGGACGCCGACCCCGGCCCGTCGGGCCGCGTCGAGGGATTCGTCCCAGGCGAGCGCCACGCGGGCTTCGGCGGTGTGGGCCCGTCGGCGCCGCAGGGCGCGGCCGACCGCATGCACCGCGAGGACGGCGAGGAGGTAGAGGAGCACGGCCGCGACCACGACGGCGACGCCGATGGCGATGCGCGCCGGCCACGGGCTGGGCTCGGCCTCGGCGTCGCCGCCGGTGCCGAGGGCCGTGTCGGGGTCGTCGGGGAACGTCGGCGGGGACTGCTCCGGGATCGAGCCCTCGGGCGACGCCGGGGTCGTGGTGGGGGTGGCCGGAACGGTCGTGGCCGAGTTCCCGCCGCCGCCGGTCTGGGCCTGCTGCTCGGGCACGCCGGTGTACTGCTCGGCGAAGGGAGCGCCGCGGCCAGGGGTCGGTTCGAAGGCGACCCAGCCGTACTCGCCGAGGAAGACCTCGGGCCACGCGTGGGCGTGCTCGCCCCGGACGCGGTACAGCGACGGATCGGCCGGGTCGGCGACGCCGGGGGTGAAGCCGACGGCGACCCGGGCCGGCAGACCCAGGCTGCGGGCCATGGCGGCGAAGCTGCCGGCGAACTGCTCGCAGTACCCGGCGCGCACGGCGAACAGGAACTCCTCCATGTCGCCGATCCCGTGGTCCAGGTCGACGTCGATGTCGTAGGTGAACTGCTCGCGGAAGTAGTCCTGCAGGCGCTTGGCCTGTTCGTACTGGGTCGTGCTGCCGGCCACGACGTCGGCGGCCAGGGCCCGGATGCTCGGGGAGAAGCCGCTCGGCAGGCCGAGGTAGAGCTCGGCGACCTGGGCGGGGATCTGGGGCTGCGCGGTCGCGAGGGCCTCGGGCTGGTGCTGGGGGAGGGCGGAGCGCACCGTGTACGTCTTGCCGTCGGAGGTCGGGACCTCGGTGTCGACGATGAGGGTGCCCGACACCTCGTCGTAGCGGATGGCCTCCTCGACCTCGACGGCCTGGGGCTCGTAGGCCGCCGGGAGCCAGATCTGGGAGAGGGCCGAGATCGCATAGCCCTGGTCGAACACGATCCGCTCGGAGGCCACCGGCACCCCGTCGTCGAGGCGGCCCGAGCTCTTGCCGTAGGACCCGTTCGACGACCAGATGGCCCCGTCGAAGCGGTCGAGGGAGGTGAGGCGCCAGTACGAGCGCACCTCGCTGCGCACCGTGAACACCTCGACGTTGGCCTGCTGGACCAGCCGGGACCGGATGTCGACCAGCGGGCTGACGGTGACCCGAGTGCCCGGTGCGTCGTCGCCGAGGTCGGTGAGGGACACGACCGCCTCCGCCTCGGCGCCCGGGAGCCTCGGTCCCACCAGCGCGGCGACCCCGGTGGCCAGCAGCGCGAGCGTGACGCCGAGGAGCACGAGCGCGCGGGGGCCGTGCGAGCGATGGTCGCCCACCCAGGTGGAGCTGCGACCGATGCGGTCGGCGCGCCGGACCAGGACGAAGGCGAGGACGGTGGCGATCCACAGGCCGGCGAGGGCGATCCGCCCGACGTCGGCGCCGAGCACGGAGGCCACGCCGAACAGCGCCGCCGCCGGCAGCACGGCCTCGATGGCGGCGTCGGCGCGGAACGCCGCCCAGTCGCCGACGACGGCGCTGGCCCACACCGCCACCGCCGACGCGATGAGGAAGCCCCCGAGCGGCTCCGTCGGCGCCTTGATGTCGGCGAACTGGCCGAAGGAGTCGCTCACCGAGGCGAGCAGCGCGTCGATGGTCGACAGGGTCGGGATGCCGAAGGTGGTCGCCTCGCCGGCGTGCACCCAGGCGATGACCACGATGGCGGCGACGGCGGCGCCGAGTGCGGCCACCGGTGCCGAGACCCGGCGGCGGCGCAGGAAGGTGACCGTGCCGTGGGCGGCGACGGTGTGCACGAGCAGCGGCGCGAACCACTCGCCGCCGGCGAAGACCCGACGGAGGCTCACCACCGTGGCCAGGGTGACGAGGGCGAAGGCGACCTCGGCGATCGCCAGCACCGGGAACGTGCGGGAGCCGGGCCCGATGCGGGGGGCGGTCGCAGCCGTCACGACCGCACCCGGCGTCGGCGTCGCCGGCCCGCGGTGGACCCGGTGGACTCGGACCAGGCCGACGCGAAGTCCTCCGCGGCCCCCACGCCGAGGACCTCGGTCCGGCGCGGGGTCGTGACCCGCTGGGCGCCGTCGAAGCGGACGAGGCGCCGGAGCGAGACGGCGTTGCCCGATCGCTCGAACAGCTCCAGGTCGGCTCCGGACATCGAGCCCGTCACCAGCACCACGGCGCCGCTGGCACCGCGCTCGACCAGCTCCATGGCCATGCGCAGCGAACCCGAGCTGGTGCGGGCCACCACGGCCAGGTACTCGAGGACCCCGTCGAGGTGCGAGGCACCGACGCCGTAGCCGCTGTCGACTCCCGTCGTGGTGACCAGCCGGACGTGGTCGCCGCGCCGCAGGTGCGCCCGCAGGACCGAGGCCGCAGCCGACACGGCTCGCTCGAGGGTGACGTCGTCGGTGTTCTGCCGGCGCAGGTCGAGCACCACGCAGACCCGGCCCTGCCACGGGATGTCGTGCTGGCGGACGAGCAGGTCGCCGGTGCGGGCCGACGAGGGCCAGTGGACGCGCCGGAGGTCGTCGCCCACGATGTAGGGCCGAAGGGCCGCGAAGTCCTCCCCGGAGCGACCGAGCGACCCCGTCTCGGCGGTGCCGTCCGGGTCGGGCCCCACGCTGCGGGGCAGCGGCGGGATGTCGTCGACGCGGGGCAGGACCGTGACCTCGACCGCCGGCGCCGCCGGGCTGCGGGCGCCGGCCAGGCCGAAGGGGTCCGACATGGCCACCTGCATGGGACCGACGGTCACGATGCCGCGCTTGGTGGTGGGCAGCCGGTACGCCACCGAGGTCGTCTTGCGCATGCCGATCGGGGCGAGCAGCAGGTCGGCGCCGGCGGTGCCGGTGACGGGGTCGAGCAGGCGCAGCACGGGCGTGGCGTGCGCGGCCCGGTTCCGCACCTGGATCTCGACGGTGCACGGGTTGCCCACGTGCACCCGTGACGGGCGGACGCTGCGGGCGACCACGATGTCGAGGCGCCGCAGGGCGACCCACAGGGCGCAGACGACGGCGAGCAGCCCGATGGCGGCGCCGATCGCGTAGAGCTCGGTCAGTCCCAGCAGCCGGCCGACCAGCACGAGCCCAGCGCTCGCGACGGCGACGATCACGCCGGTGCGGGTCGGCCGCATCGCCGGGTCAGGCGGACCGGGGCCGGGGCACCGGGACGCTGTCGAGGACGTCGCGCACCACGTCGGCGGCCGACACGCCCTGGAGGTCGGCCTCGGGGGTGACGAGGAGGCGGTGGGCCAGCACCGGCACGGCCAGGGCCTTGACGTCGTCGGGCGTGGCGTAGTCGCGGTCGCGCATGGCGGCCCACACCCGGGCGATGCGCAGGAAGCTGAGCGTCGCCCGGGGCGACATCCCCAGCTCGAGCTGGGGGTGGGCGCGGGTGCGCTCGGCCAGCTGGACGAGGTAGTGCTTCAGCGCCGGGGCGACGTGGACGGCGGCAGCCGAGCGGCGCATCTCGAGCACGTCCTCGGTGTGGAGCACCGGTTGCACGGACAGCAGCGGGTCCACCGTGCCGTGGCTGTCGAGCATGGTGAGCTCGGCCTCGCTGTCGGGGTAGCCCACCTCGATGCGGACGAGGAACCGGTCGAGCTGGGAGTCGGGCAGGGGGAAGGTGCCCTCGTGCTCGACCGGGTTCTGCGTGGCGATGACCAGGAACGGCGCGGCGAGGGGGTAGGTGGAGCCGTCGACGGTGACCTGGCGCTCGGCCATGGCCTCGAGCAGCGCCGACTGCGTCTTCGGCGAGGCCCGGTTGATCTCGTCGGCGAGGACGATGTTGGCGAAGATCGGCCCGGGCCGGAACTCGAACTCGTCCTGGCTCCGCTTGTAGATGGTCACGCCGGAGACGTCGGTGGGCAACAGGTCGGGGGTGAACTGGATCCGCCCGAAGCTGCCCTCGAAGGAGGCGGCGAGGGCCTTGGCGAGGCTGGTCTTGCCGACGCCGGGCACGTCCTCGAGGAGGATGTGCCCGTCGGCGAGCAGGGCGGCGAGGATCAGGTCGATCACGGACCGCTTGCCCATGATCACCGTCTCCACCTGCTGCGCGACCTGGTCGCACGCCGCGGCGACGGAGCGCCCTCGCACCGCTTCTGCTCGGCTGCTCGCCACACGTCCTCCTACTTCGTCGTCTGCGTCGTCGGGCCACGGCCGCCCCAGGAGCGCTCCACCGTCGCATGGAGACTACGGGGCCGCGACCGATCCTGGACGCTCGGGTCGGCGACCCTCCGGGTCCCTACGATCTCACCGGTGGCGACCCTGGCGATCGACATCGGTGGCACCAAGCTCGCGGCCGGGGTGGTCGACGACGTCGGGTCGCTGTCGTGCCGGGCCCAGGCCGCGACCGCGGCGACCGGCGGCGCCGACGAGTTGTTCGCCGACCTGGTCCGGGTGGTCGCCGCGGCCCGCGCCGAGGCGAGCGACGCCGGCGTCGAGGTCGAGGCGTGCGGCGTCGGGTGCGGGGGCCCCATGGCCGAGGGTGGCGCCCAGGTCTCGCCGTTGAACATCCCGGCCTGGCGCGGCTTCCCGCTGCGCCAGCGCCTCGCCGACCACCTCGGGTTGCCGGTCGCCGTCGACAACGACGCCAAGGCCCTGGCCCTCGGCGAGGGGTGGTGCGGCGCGGCGGCGGGCGAGCGCGACTACCTGGCGATGGTGGTGTCGACAGGTGTCGGCGGAGGGATCGTCAGCCGGGGCCGCCTGCTCGAGGGCGCATCGGGCAACGCCGGCCACGTCGGGCACGTCTTCGTCGCCGACGGCACCGAGGCGTGGCCGTCGCACCCGGCGGGCCTGCTCGAGTCCGAGGCCAGCGGCACGGCCCTGGCCCTGCGGACCGGGGCGCCGGCGGCCGACGCCGGGCCCGACGTGCGAGCGCACGCCGGCACCCTCGTCGGTCGGGCCGTCGCGTCGGTCGCCAACCTCCTCGACCTGCGCCTGGCGGTCGTCGCCGGCTCGGTCGCCCTCGGGTACGGCGACGCCTTCTTCGCCGCCGCCCAGGCCGAGGTCGACCGGCTGTGCCACCTCGACTTCTCCCTCGGCACCCGGGTGATCCCGGCGGGCCTCGGCGACGCCGGACCGCTGGTCGGCGCCGCCGCGGTGTCGCTCCGGTCGCGCGGGGTCGACATCGGCATCGTCTAGGAGCCGAGACGCCGTTCCCGGTCCCGGCGGTCGTGGCAGACTCGGGCGATGCAGCCCACGTGGGGGACCGAGGCCGAGCAGTACCGCGAGAAGGTCCAGGCCTTCCTCGCCGAGCACCTCCCCGGCGACTGGAGGGGAACCGGTGCGCTGCCCCGCGACCAGGTCCACGACTGGACCGAGCGCTGGCGCCAGACCCTCGCCGACAACAACCTGCTCGCCCCCCGCTGGCCGACGGAGTACGGCGGCCCGGGTCTGACCGAGACCGAGACCGTGGTGCTGGCCGAGGAGTTCGCCAAGGCCGGCGTCCCCACGGGCGGACCCAACGACGTCTTCGGCATCCAGATGGTCGGCAACACGATCCTGCAGTGGGGGACCGAGGAGCAGAAGCGCGAGTTCATCCCGAAGATCCTCAGCGGCGAGCACCGCTGGTGCCAGGGCTACTCCGAGCCGAACGCCGGCTCCGACCTGGGCAACCTCGGCTGTCGGGGCACGCTCGACGGCGAGGAGTGGGTGATCAACGGCCAGAAGATCTGGACCTCGGCCGGGCACCTCGCCAACTGGATCTTCGTGCTCGCCCGCACCGACCCCGATGCCCCCAAGCACCGGGGCATCACCTTCCTGCTCGTGCCGATGGACCAGCCCGGGGTCGAGGTCCGCCCCATCGAGATGATCAACGGGGACTCCGAGTTCAACGAGGTCTTCTTCTCCGACGCCCGGTGCCCGAAGGAGAACGTCGTCGGCGGCGTGAACAACGGGTGGGCCGTGGCGATGACCCTGCTCGGCTACGAGCGCGGCGACGCCGCCGCCACCTTCCCGGTCATGTTCCGCATCGAGCTCGACCGCCTCACCGCCCTGGCCCGCGAGCGGGGCCTCGACGACGACCCCGTGATCCGCCAGCGCCTCGCCCGGGCCCACAGCACCGTCGAGATCATGAAGTGGTCGGGCTGGCGCACCCTGACGGCGTACCTCTCCGGAGGCCATCCCGGTCCCGAGTCCGGCCTGTTCAAGCTGCAGTGGTCCGAGTACCACCGGCGGGTGTCCGAGCTCGCCGTCGACATCCTCGGCGCGGACGCGCTCGCCCCATCTGGCCGGGCGCCGGCGTCGAGCTTCCAGACCGACGACCCCGGTGCGCCGAACGACTCGGCCTCCTGGGTGGGCACGTTCCTCACGGCCCGGGCCGGCACCATCTACGCCGGGTCCAGCGAGATCCAGCGGAACATCGTCGGCGAGATGGTCCTCGGACTGCCGAAGGAGCCCCGACCCGAGGGGGCAGGAGCATCGTGGAAGGCCCAGCAGCAGCGGAGCTGAGTCGGTCCGGTCTGCCAGCTGCCCAGCCTCGACGGACGGGGATGCGGGCGGCCGTGGCGGCCGTCGCGACCCGTCCGCGCCTGTGGCCCGCCGCGCTGCGCCAGGCTCGGGCGCTCGTGGTGCCGGGCTGGTGGCGGCGCCGTCCGTTCCTCCCGGTCCCGGACCGGGCCTGGCTGCGCTTCCGGATGACCACCGCCTACGGCGACCCGGGCGCCGGCATCGACGTCGAGGACCTGCTCACCTGGCTGGCGTGGACCGACACCACCAAGACGTGCGCGGAGGGGTCACGTCCTCGCTCGACTCGGTCTGGCGGCTTCGCCGCCGTAGGACACCGTGCTCATGGGTCGCCTCGCCTGTCGGCTCGGCTCCGCCGGCCGGCACCACCCGTCGGGGGACCCGACCGGCCATGACCGCCCGGGCGCTGGTGCTGAACGCCTCCTACGAGCCGCTCTCGGTGGTCTCGGCCCGGCGTGCCACCGTCCTGCTGCTCGGCGACAAGGCCGATCTCGTTTCCCCGTCCGGAGTGTGGTTCCACTCCGAGCGCCTCGCGGTCGAGGTGCCCTCCGTGGTGCGGCTGCGCCACTTCGTCCGGGTGCCCTACGCCCGCCGCGCCGCCCTCAACCGGCGCGCCGTGTTCGCCCGCGACGGCGGCCGGTGCCAGTACTGCGGCGACTCGGCCGACTCGATCGACCACGTCGTCCCCCGGGCCAAGGGCGGACCCCACACGTGGGAGAACGTCGTCGCCGCCTGCCGGCCGTGCAACGTCCGCAAGCGCGACCGCCTGCTGCCGGACACCGGCATGGCGCTGCGGACCACGCCGAGGGCCCCGGCGGGTCACTCGTGGATCGTGGTGACCGTCGGCGCGGTCCCCGACGACTGGCACCCGTACCTCGCCCTCGAGCCGGCCCTGTCCGCGTGACGGGCTGGGTCGTCGAGCACCACCGCGGGCCGGCCGGCGAGCTCCACGCCCTCGAGGTGCCCGACGACGGCACGCCCCGGGTCTGGGTCCTCGACGCCACCGGCCCCGCCGTCGTGCTCGGGTCCACCCAGCGCGACGAGGTGGTCGACGCCGAGGCGGCGCGCGCCGCCGGGGTGGCCGTGGTGCGGCGCCGCAGCGGGGGAGGGGCCGTGTGGGTCGGGCCGGGCGACCCGCACTGGGTCGACGTGGTCGTGCCGAGAGGTCACCCGCTCTGGAGCGACGACGTCGGCCGCGCCTTCCTCCCGATCGGTCGGGCGTGGCAGCAGGCCCTCGAGGCGGTCGGGGTCGGTGGCACGCACCTCCACGAGGACGCCCTGGCGTGCGGACCCCTCGGCGGCACCGTCTGCTTCGCCGGCCGGGGGCCGGGCGAGGTGCTGGCGGGCGACGCCAAGGTCGTGGGGATCAGCCAGCGGCGAACGAGGGCCGGGGCCCGCTTCCAGTGCGCCGTCCCGGTGACGTGGGACCCCGCCCCCCTCGCCGCCCTCCTGACCGACCGGCCCGACGTCGAGCTCCTCGCCGCCGTCGGACGGGGCATCGGGAGCGGCGTCCGCCGCGACGCGCTGGTCGACGCCCTCGTCACCGCCCTGGGCTGAGCGCGCCAGGGGAGGGGTGAAGGTGGGGGACGCCCCCTGGTACGCCCACGTCGTGACACCGATCGCGACATTGGGCGGGGAATGTTCCCTGAGGCGTTGACCTTTCTCCCTGGATCGACGTACTGTGCCCTCCATGGCGGAGACCGGAGCAGCAACTGAGGAGCGCAGTGGGGCGACAGCCCTGATGAGCCCTGCTGCGGCACCCGACCCCGCTCCGGTCCACGCCGCCTCCCAGTTCCGGGGCAAGGGCGAGTACGCCATCGACGACAAGGGGCGCCTCACCCTCCCGGTCCAGATGCGCAAGGCCCTCCTCGGCGGCGGCTCGCTCGTCGTCCTGGACGGCCGGGCGGTCATCTGGGACGAGCCCACCTACCAGCGGGCCGTCGACGCGCTCAACGCCCGGGTCGCCGCCGGCGAGCTGACCAGCACCCAGGTCCGTCGCTTCCTGTCCAGCACCCACCCGGTGTCGCCGGACTCCCAGGGCCGCATCGTCATCCCGCACCCCGTGCGCATCGAGGCCCGCCTGACCGAGCGGGACGTCCTCGTGCTCGGCGCCGGTCCCCGGATCGAGATCGTGCCCGTCACCGAGGCCGTGCTCGAGGCCGGACTCGCCGTCGACGACGCCGTCATCGAGGTCCTCGACCATGGCTTCTGACACCCCACCCACCACCGCCCACCGACCGTGAACGAAGGGAGCGCGTCCACCGAGCAGACGAGCACCACCACAACAGGAGTCCATGCGCCGCTCACTCGCAGCCTCTCGGGCGTCGAGATGGAAGGCCCCTACTCTCCGCCCGCTCTTTCATCGTGCCTGACCGGGGCATACATCCCGGCAGGTCTTCGGCGCCCGAGGGGCTGCCGGTGAGCGACGCAGACGACTCCTCACGGTCCTTCCGCCACGTCCCCGTCCTGCGGGACGAGGTCGTCGCCGCCCTCGCACCGGTCCCGCCGGGCTGGGTGGTCGACGGCACGCTCGGCGGAGCCGGCCACGCCACGGCGATCCTCGAAGCCCATCCGCACCTCTCGGTGCTGGGGCTGGACCGGGACCCGCTCGCCGTGCAGGTGGCCACCGAGCGGCTCGCCCGCTTCGGGGACCGGGCCCTCGTGGTGCACACCCGCTTCGACCGGATCGCTGACGCCATGGGACTTCTCCGCCGCAACCGCACCACCGACGACGCCGCCACCGGCACCGACGAGCTGCCCTCCGGGCTCTCCGGCGTCCTGCTCGACCTGGGCGTCTCCTCGCCCCAGCTCGATCGGGCCGACCGTGGCTTCAGCTACCGCAACAGCGGCCCGCTCGACATGCGCATGGACCCCACCAGCGGCCGGCCCGCCTCCGACGTCGTGAACGAGGCCGACCACGGCGAGCTGGTCCGGATCCTGCGCCGCTTCGGCGACGAGCGCCACGCCGACCGCATCGCCCGCGCCATCATCCAGGCCCGCCCGGTCACCTCGACCGAGCAGCTGGCCGAGATCGTCCGCGACGCCATCCCCGCTGCCGCCCGCCGCACCGGCGGGCACCCGGCGACCCGCACGTTCCAGGCGCTGCGCATCGAGGTCAACGACGAGCTCGCCCAGCTCGAGGCCGTCCTCGGCGACGCGCTCGACCTGCTCGTGCCCGGCGGCCGCCTGGCCGTCATCACCTACCACTCCGGGGAGGACCGCATCGTGGCCCGACGCTTCCGTGACGCCGCCGCCGACGACTGCGTCTGCCCGCCCGGCAGCGGCACCTGCCGCTGCGGTGGTGCGCCGAGCGTGCGCCTCGTGCCCCGCAAGGCCGTCACCGCCACCGAGGACGAGATCGCGACCAACCCGCGCGCCCGCAGCGCCCGTCTCCGCGTCGCCGAGCAGCTCGGCGAGGCCTCGTGACGGCGGTCCTCCCGGCGCGTGCGCGCCAGGCGCCGAGCCACGACCGCAGGCCGGCCGCCCCCGAGCGCCGCCCCGAGCACCGTCGTGGCCAGCACCTCCGCCCGGTCGAGCGGCCCCGCCCCAAGCGCTCACCTGCGGTGCCCGCCCTCGTCGGCGTCGGCATCGTGATCACCGCGCTGCTCGGCCTCGCCGTGATGCACGCCCTGCTCATCGGTGGCCAGGTCCGCCTCGACGCCATGCGCAGCGACGTCGCCGCCGAGACCGAGTCCATCCGCCGCCTCGAGCTGCGGGTCGCGGAGCTGGAGTCACCCGACCGGGTGCTCGACGCCGCCCGCGAGCGGCTCGGCATGGTGCAGCCCACCGAGGTCGGCTACCTCCTGCCCGTCAGCGTGGAGGTGCCCGACGCCGAGCCCGTGCGGGTCGAGGCCGCGGTCGCGCCCGAACCCGAGCCCGAACCCGTCGCCGAGCCGGCCGCCACCGCCGACGCCGATCCTGACCCCCACCTCGACCCGTCCGACGGAGGACGGAACGAGTGAGCTGGGGTCCGATCGACCGCGACTGGGGCGAGGGTTGGGAGGACTTCGACACGGATCCCTTCGCCGAGGACACCGACGTCGCTGGCGCGCGCCGCGCCGCGCGCACCGCCACCGTCCACCGCCTGCCCCGGCCCCGACCGGGCCGGCGAGGCGTGCCCCTCGACCGCTCCCTCACCGCCCCGCGCCCGAGCACGCCGCCCGCCGCCCCCCGCCCGTCTGCCCGCCGCCGACCCCCGCCGGCACCCCCGCTGCCGGATCCGGCCTGGCCCGCACCCACCGCCCTCCAGCCGGTCCACGAGCTGGACCTCCGGCGCGCCCGTCCGAGCCACGGCGGCGGCCGGGGCGGACGCCCGCCGTCGCACCCGCCTCGCCAGCAGCGGCCGGCCCGGCCGGAGCGGCGCAGCTTCGCCCTCAAGGTCCTGCTCGGCGTGCTGCTGCTGGCCGTGGTCGGCAAGCTCGTGCACGTCCAGGTCCTCGAGCCCGACCGCTTCGTCGAGGTCGGCCAGTCCCAGCGGCTCCGCACCATCCAGCTCGACGCCGACCGGGGCCGCATCCTCGACCGTGAGGGCCACGACCTGGCCCTGTCGGTCCTGCGGCCCACGGTGTTCGCCGATCCCAGCCAGGTCGAGGACCCCCTGGCCAGCGCCCGCGCCCTGGCACCCGTCCTCGGCATGGAGGTGTCCGCCCTGGCCGACGTGCTCGACCGGGACAGCCGCTTCGCCTACCTGTCCCGCCGCATCGACGACGACGTCGCCGCGAAGATCGTCGAGCTCGACCTGCCCGGCATCCACCTGCTCGAGGAGCCGGCCCGCTTCACCCCGTCGGAGGACCTGGCTCGCTCCATCATCGGGCGGGTCGCCCCGGACCAGACCGGCTCCACCGGGATCGAGCTCCTCTACGACGAGGTGCTCACCGGCACGCCGGGCGAGATGACCTACGAGCGGGCCCGGGACGGCGGCACCATCGCCGCCGCCGGCCAGACCCGCGTCGCCCCCCGCTCCGGCAGCGACGTCGTCCTGACCCTCGACCGCAGCCTGCAGTACGAGACCGAGCGGGTCCTGTCCGCCCAGGTCGACGCCCTCGGCGCCAAGGGCGGCACGGTCATCATCAGCCAGCCCGAGACCGGCGAGATCCTGGCGCTGGCCAACATCACCCGCAACACCGACGGCGAGATCATCACCGCCGGCGCGAACCGGGCCGTGATCGACGTGTTCGAGCCGGGCTCGGTCAACAAGGTCATCACGATCGCCGCCGCCCTGGAGGAGGGCCTGGTCGACCCGGACACCGAGCTGGTGGTGCCCGACCGCCTCCAGGTCTCCGACCACCGGTTCTCCGACGACCACGACCACCCGACGGCGCCGATGACGGTGACGCAGATCATGGCCGAGTCCTCCAACGTCGGCACGATCATGCTGGCCCAGGACCTCGGCAAGGAGCGGATCGACCGGTACCTCCGTGCCTTCGGCTTCGGCACGAAGTCGGCCCTCGGCTTCCCCAATGAGTCACCCGGCTTGCTGTTGCCGACCGACAGCTGGTCGGGCACCTCCATCGGGTCCATCCCGATCGGCCAGGGCATCGCGGTCACGGCCATGCAGATGCTCGACGCCTACAACGTGGTGGCCAACGACGGCGTCCACGTGCCGCCGCGCCTGGTCGCCGCGACGGTCGACGCCGACGGCACGCGCACTGCGGTGCGCACCGGTGAGGGCCGGCGGGTCGTGTCGGCCGAGACCGCCCGACAGGTGCGCGACATGCTCGTCGAGGTCGTGGACAACGGGACCGGCCAGCGGGCGCAGGTGCCCGGGTACTCGGTCGGCGGCAAGACGGGGACCGCCCGCAAGCCACAGGACACGGGCACCTACCGGGACGCGGCCGGGAACTACCACTACGTCGCCGCCTTCACCGGCATGGTTCCCGCCGAGGACCCCGAATTGTCCATCATCGTGGCCATCGACGAACCCACCGCCACCATCTACGGCGGCTCCGCTGCCGCCCCCGTCTTCGCCGACCTGGCGAAGTTCGCCCTCAACCGCTTCCGGATCCCACCGGCAGGTTCGTGATGCTGCTGTCGCGCGCGGCCGAGGGCCTCGCCGACGCCGGCATCGACCACGACCTGCAAGGGGACGTCGAGATCGCCGGCGTGGTCCACCGGACCGACGCCACCTTGCCGGGTGCGCTGTTCTGCTGCGTCCCGGGCAGCCGGGTCGACGGGCACGACCTCGCCGCCGACGTGGTCGGCGCCGGTGCCGTCGCCCTCCTGGTCGAGCGCGCGCTGCCCGTCGACGTGCCCCAGCTCGTGGTCCCGTCCGTGCGGGCGGCCATGGGTCCGGTGTCGGCGCGCTTCTGGGGCGACCCGAGCCGCGACCTCGACGTCATCGGCGTCACCGGCACCAACGGCAAGACCACCACGGTCGCGATCCTGCACGCGCTGCTGGAGGCGGACGGGCGCCGCTGCGAGGTCGTCGGCACGCTGACGTCGCACCCCGGCTGGCCGCCCACCACGCCCGATGCGCCCGAGCTCCAGGCCCAGCTCGCCGCCTGGCGGGACGAGGGGGTCGATGCGGTGGCCATGGAGGTCTCGTCGCACGCCCTGGCCATGGGTCGCGTCGACGGCACCTGGTTCGCAGCGACCGGGTTCACCACCCTCGGCCACGACCACCTCGATCTCCACGGCGACATCGAGTCGTACTTCGAGGCGAAGGCCTCCCTGTTCCGTCCGGACCGCACGGCCCGCGCCGCGATCCGGGCCGACGACGAGTGGGGTGCCCGGCTGCTCGAGCGGGTCGAGGCGACCGCGGTGGAAGTCCGGCCCTACCGGCTCGACGACGCCGTCGACCTCGTCGCCCACGGATCCGGGGTCCGCTTCTCGCTCCGCGGCCGACCGGTCGAGCTGCCCCTCACCGGACGGCACAACGTCGCCAACGCGCTGTGCGCCGCGGCGATCGCCGACTGGCTCGGCGTGCCGGCCGACGCCGTGGCGCGCGGCCTGGCGTCGGTGCCGACGGTGGCCGGCCGCTTCGAACGGGTGGACGAGGGCCAGGCCTTCACCGTCGCGGTCGACTACGCCCACACGCCCGACGCCCTCCAGACGGTCCTCGACGCCGCACGGGAGGTCGCCGATGCCGAGGGCGGGCGCGTGCTCGTCGTGTTCGGGTGCGGTGGCGACAAGGACCGGGCCAAGCGCCCGGAGATGGGTCGCGTCGCCGCTCGATCTGCTGACGTGGTGGTCGTGACCAACGACAACCCCCGTTCCGAGGACCCGGCCGCCATCGCCGCCGAGATCGTCTCGGGCATCGCCGCCGAGCCCGGTGGCGCCGACGTTCGCACCATCCTCGACCGAGCGGAAGCCATCCACCACGCAGCGCGCGAGGCGCGGGACCATGACGTGGTGGTGATCGCCGGGAAGGGTCACGAGACGACCCAGACCTTCGCCGACCGTGACGTCGACTTCGACGACCGCACGGTGGCGGCCGCCGCGCTGCGGGAGGTGCTCGGCCGGTGATCTCGCTCCTCATCGCCGCCGGCATCTCGCTGATGGTGTCCCTGGTGGGCACCCGCTACCTCATCGACTGGCTCACGAACCACAAGGTCGGCCAGCCCATCCAGGAGGACGGACCCGAAGGCCACGTCACCAAGGCGGGCACCCCCACCATGGGCGGGGTGGCCTTCGTCGTCGCCGCGCTGGTCGGCTACCTGGCCGCGCACGTGCGCTCGGGCCTGGTCTTCACGCGCACCGGCCTCATCGTCATGGCCACCATCGTGGGTGCCGGCATCGTCGGCGCCCTCGACGACTGGATCAAGGTCTCGCGCGAGCGCAACCTGGGGCTCTCGAGCCGGGCCAAGATGCTCGGCCTCCTGATCGTCGCCGTGGGGTTCGTGGTGGCGATGCTCACGCTCACCGACATCCAGACCACCATCTCCTTCACCCGCTTCGACTCGCCGGGCATCGACATCCCGGGCTGGGTCTGGGCGGTGTGGGCGATGCTGCTGCTGGCCGGCACCACCAACGCCGTCAACCTCACCGACGGCCTGGACGGCCTGGCGGCGGGCTCCTCGATCTTCGCCTTCATCTGCTTCGTCGTGATCGGCTTCTGGGCGTTCCGCCACCCCGAGGTGTACCGGGTCGAGCACGCCCTCGACCTGGCCGTCGTCGCCGCCGCCATGCTCGGTGGCGTCACCGGCTTCCTCTGGTGGAACGCCAACCCGGCGCGCATCTTCATGGGCGACACGGGCTCGCTCGCCATCGGCGCCGCGCTGGCCTGCCTCGCCCTCACCACCCACACCCAGCTGCTGCTGCCGGTGATCGGGTTCCTGTTCGTGCTCGAGACCGTCTCGGTCATGCTGCAGGTGACCCGGTTCCGCCTGACGGGCAAGCGCTTCTTCCGGATGGCCCCCATCCACCACCACTTCGAGCTCGGCGGGTGGCCGGAGACGACCGTGATCATCCGCTTCTGGATCATGGCCGGCCTCGCCACCGCCCTCGCGCTCGGCATGTTCTACGCCGACTACATCGGCACCGGTGGGCTCGAGTGACGGCGCTCGACGCCGTCCCCGACCGGGTCCTGCTGGTGGGCTTCGGCCTCACCAACCAGGCGGTCGGGCGCGCCCTGATCGCCCGCGGTCACCGCGTCACCGCCACCGACGACGCGCCGAGCGACGCCACCCGCCAGGTCGCCGCCGAGCTCGGCGTCGAGCTGGCCGCCGCGCCGGACGACGCCGCGCTCGATGCGCTGGTCGCCGCATCGGAGCTCGTCGTGCCCTCGCCCGGCCTGCCCGACCGGCACCCGGCGTTCGGGCGCAGCGCCGCCCACGGCATCACCACGGCCACCGAGCTCGACCTGGCCGCCGTGTGGGACCAGCGCCCGATCGTGGCGATCACGGGCACCAACGGCAAGACGACCGTGACGACGATGGTCACCGCCATGCTCGAGGCATCCGGCATCGCCTGCGTCGACGCCGGCAACAACGACCTCCCCCTCGTCGCCGCCATCGACGACCCCGCCCCCGAGTGGTTCGTCGTCGAGGCGTCCTCGTTCCGGCTCGGCCGCACGCACGGGTGGGCGCCCCGCGTCGCCACCTGGCTCAACCTGGCGCCCGACCACCTCGACGTCCACGCCACCCATGCCGACTACGAGGCGGCCAAGGCCCGCATCTGGTCGTCCCAGGCCAGCACCGACGTCGCCGTCGGCAACCTCGACGATCCCGTCGTCGCCCGCCGCCTCGCCGCCGCACCGGCGCGACAGGTCTCGTGGTCCACCTCGGACGCCGCCGCGACCTACCACCTCACCGGCGGTGAGCTGGTCGGACCCGGTGGCGTCATCGTCGCCGCCGACGAGCTGCCCCGGTCCCTCGACCACGACGTCTCCAACGCGCTGGCCGCCGCGGCCACGGCCGAGGCCGCGGGGTGCTCCCGCGAGTCCGTCCGCCGGGTCCTCGTCGGCTTCGGACCGCTCCCGCACCGCGTCGCGCCCGTCGCCACCCTCGACGGCGTCACCTTCTACGACGACTCCAAGGCCACCGTGCCCCACGCCACCCTCGCGGCGGTCCGGGGCTTCGACTCCGTCGTGCTGATCGCCGGCGGGCGGAACAAGGGACTCGACCTCGGCACGCTCGCCGAGGGCGCCGACCACATCCGGGCCGTCGTCGCCATCGGTGAGGCCGCCACCGAGGTCAGCGTCGCCTTCGAGGGCGTCCGCCCCGTCGAGGTGGCCCGGTCCATGACCGAGGCCGTGGCCACCGCCGCCCGGCTCGCCCGGTCGGGCGACGCCGTCCTGCTCTCACCGGCCTGCGCGTCCTTCGACTGGTACGCCAGCTACGCAGCCCGCGGCGACGACTTCGCCGCTGCCGTCCACGCCCTCGAGGAGACCCGATGACCGCGATCGGCCTGCGCCGAACCCGCCGCCCGAGCCTGCGCCTGGTGGCCCCGCTCCGGAGCGGGACGACCCCGACGAGCGCCGAGGAGGGCACCACCGGCGGTGCCAGCGCGTCCCACCGCCTCGGCCTGTCCCTCGTGGTGGTCGTCGCGCTGCTGAGCCTCCTTGGCTCGGTGATGATCCTGTCGGCGTCCTCGGTGTGGGCGGTCGAGGAGGCCGGCTCGGCCTTCGCCGTGTTCATCCGCCAGTGCCTGTGGCTCCTCATCAGCTCGGTGGCGCTGCTGGTCGGCGCCCGCCTCGACTACCACCGCTGGGCCCGCATGGTGCCCGTGCTGGTGCTCGGAGCGCTCGGCCTGCTCGTCGCGGTGCTCATCCCCGGCATCGGCATGACCGTGAACGGCGCCCAGCGCTGGATCGGCTTCGGCTTCGTGCAGCTCCAGCCCGCCGAGCCGGCCAAGTTCGCCCTCATCGTCTTCTGCGCCGCCCTCGTGGCCCGCAACGCCCACCGGGTGCACGAGCTCGGCGTCGTGCTGCGCCCGGCGCTGGTGGTCCTCGGCATGTTCGCCGTGCTGCTCATGCGACAGCCCAACCTCGGCACCACGATGATCCTGTGCGCCATCGTCGGCGGCATGCTCCTGTGGGCCGGGGTCCCGATGCGGGTGCTGGCGATCCTGGGGAGCGCCGCCGCGGTCCTCGGCACCGTCTTCGCCCTGTCGGCCGACTACCGGCGAGCCCGGGTCACGGGCTTCCTCGATCCCTGGGCCAACGCCGGCGACTCCGGCTACCAGACCATCCAGTCGCTCATCGGGGTCGCCTCCGGCGGGGTGTCCGGTACGGGCCTCGGGGCCAGCCGCGCCAAGTGGGGCTTCCTGCCCGAGGCCCACACCGACTTCGTGTTCGCCATCATCGGCGAGGAGCTGGGCCTGATCGGCTGCCTGTTCGTGGTGGCGCTTTTCGCCGCCCTCATCGCGCTCGGGCTGCGCATCGCCCAGCGCGCGTCGGACCCGTTCGGGGCGATGCTCGCCGTCGGCGTCACCACCTGGTTCGCCGTGCAGGGCTTCGTGAACGTCGGCGCCGTCCTCAGCCTGCTGCCGATCACGGGCGTGCCGCTCCCGTTCGTCTCGTTCGGGGGTTCGTCGCTGGTGGCCACCATGCTCGCCGCCGGCGTCCTCGTGAACGTCGCCTTCCAGGGCGAGGAGCCCGACAACCCCGTGCGAGCCCGCATCGCCGCCCGCCGGGCCCGCAACGCCGCTCGCGCATGACCTCCAGGAGCCGAGCCGCCAGGCGAGGCGACCCGTGTCACGGTGTCCCTCGGCGGCGGAGCCGCCAGCAGACGCCAGCAGGGGGGCGCGATCTCCCGCGAGCGCTCGCTGTGGGTAGGGAGCGCCGGTGAAGATCCTCGTCACCGGCGGCGGCACCGCCGGACACGTCATGCCCGCCCTCGCCATCGCCACCGCGCTGCGCGACCGGGGCCACGAGGTGCACCTCGTCGGCTCCGAGCGCGGGCTCGAGGCTCGCCTGGTGCCCGAGGCGGGCTTCGAGCAGACCCTGCTGCCCGGGCGCGGCATCGCCCGGAGCGTCTCGCCCGCCGCGCTGAAGGCCAACCTCGGAGCCATCATCGGCCTCGTCCGCGCCGCGCTCATCGCCATCGGCCTGGTCCGCCGGCACCGCCCGGCCGCCGTCGTCGCCGTCGGCGGCTACGCCAGCGTCGCCGCCGGTGTCGGCGCCGTCCTGTGGCGGGTGCCCATCGTCGTCCACGAGCAGAACGCCGTCCCGGGCGCGGCCAACCGGCTCCTCGCCCGATTCGCCGTCCGCAGCGCCGTGTCGTTCCCCGGCACCGACCTGCCCCGGGCCGAGGTCGTCGGCAACCCGGTGCGGGCCGAGCTGTTCGAGGCCGCCCACCAGGACCGGGCCGACGGTCGCGCCCAGCTGCTGGTCTTCGGCGGCTCGCTCGGGGCGCTGGCCATCAACCGCGCCACCCTCGACGCCGTCGAGCGCTGGCGCGACCGCAGCGACCTGGCCGTCCACCACGTCATCGGCCGGCGCGACTGGCCCACGCTCGACCGCCCGACCGACACCGGCGACCTCGTCTACGAGGCCGTCGAGTACGAGGACGACATGCCCGCCCAGCTGGCCCGGGCCGACCTCGTCGTCTGCCGGGGCGGGTCCGGGACCCTGTTCGAGCTCGCCGCCACGGGCCGGCCCGCCATCATCGTGCCCTCCCTCGTCACCACGGGTGGCCAGCAGATCGCCAACGCCGAGCGGGTGGCCGCCACCGGCGGTGCCGTGGTCGTGCGCGACGACGAGCTCGACGGTGCGCGCCTGGCCGCCGAGGTCGACGCCCTGCTCGCCGACCCCGCCCGGCTCGGCCAGATGTCCGAGCAGGTCGCGACCCTGGCGGCACCCGACGCCGCCGACCGGGTGGCCGACCTGGTCGAGGAGCACGGTCGTGCCCGCTGATCGGCCTCGCCAGTCGATCGACCTCAGCCACCCCCGCCGCATCCACGTGGTGAACGTCGGCGGCGCCGGCATGAGCGCGATCGCCACCGTGCTCGCCCAGATGGGACACGCCGTGAGCGGGGTCGACGACAGGGAGACGCCGTTCCTGGGGCCGCTCCGGGAGCTGGGCGTGTGGGTCGAGGTCGGCGCCGCGTCCGTGGCCGGTGCCGCCGGGCTCGACGCCGTCGTGACCTCCACCGCCACCCCCGACGACCACCCCGACGTGCGCGCCGCGGCAGCCGCCGGCGTGGCGATCCTGCACCGCAGCGACGCGCTCGCCTCGATCTGCGCCGAGCGCCAGGTGCTCGCCGTGGCGGGCACCCACGGCAAGTCCACCACCACCGGGATGGTCGCCACCATCCTCGACGGGGTCGGTGACGGCGCCGGCTACCTCGCCGGCACCCGCATCACCGGGCTCGGCCGCAACGCCGACTGGCGCACCGGACCCCACTTCACCGTGGAGGCCGACGAGTCCGACGGCACCTTCCTGCGCCTCGGCGCCACCGATGCGCTGGTCACCAACGTCGAGGCCGACCACCTCGCCTACTGGGGCACCGAGGCGGCCCTGGTCGAGGGGTTCCGCACCCTGGTGGCCGAGCTCCCGGGCACGGCGGTGCTGTGCCTCGACGATCCCGGGTCCGCCGCCCTGGTCGACGTCGCCGCCCGGCCGCTCACCTACGGCACCGACGCCGACGCCGACGTGCGCATCGCCGACGTCGGCGCCGCGGGCATCGGCGTCCGGTTCACGCTGCACCACGGCACCGAGGTGGTCGAGGTCGAGGTGCCCGCCGCACCCGGGTTGCACAACGCCCGCAACGCCGCCGGCGCCCTGGCCGCCTGCCTGGCCCAGGGCGTGCCCCTGGCCGACGGCGCCCGGGCCCTGGGTGCCTTCGCCGGCGTCGCCCGGCGCTTCGAGCAGCGTGGCGTCGCGGCCGGCGTCACCTTCGTCGACTCCTACGACCACCTGCCCACGGAGGTGGCCGCCGCCCTCGCCGCGGCGCGGACCGGTCCCTTCGAGCGGGTCGTCTGCGTCTTCCAGCCCCACCGCTACACCCGCACCCGCGACCTCGCCCACACCTTCGCCGACGCCTTCCTCGACGCCGACATCTTGGGCGTGACCGAGCTGTACCCAGCCGGGGAGGCGGCGATCGACGGGGTCAGCGGCACCCTCGTGCGCGATGCCGTCGCCGCGGCGCACCCGGACGCCGACGTCACCTTCCTCGCCGACCTGGCCGCCACCGAGGCGTGGCTGCTCGACGTGCTGCGGCCCGGCGACCTGTGCCTCACGCTCAACGCCGGCGACCTCACCGCCGTCCCCGACCGGGTGCTGGCCGCGCTGGAGGCGGGGTCGCCATGAGCACCGACCCGATCACGGCCGCCGGCGAGCGCCTCGGCGCCCTCGCCCGACCCATGGTGCCCCTCGGCCCCTTCACCACCTACAAGGTCGGTGGCCCGGCCGCGCTGTTCGTCGAGGTCACCGGTGACGACGTGCTGGCCACCGTGGGCGAGGCGGTGGCGGCCAGCGGGATCCAGGTCCTCGTCGTCGGCAACGGCTCGAACCTGCTCGTGGCCGACGCCGGCTTCCCCGGCCTGGCCCTGCGCCTCGGCGACGCGTTCGCCGGCATCGACGTGGCCGGCACCGAGGTGACCGCAGGCGGGGCGGCCCTGCTCCCGGTCGTGGCCCGCCAGACCGTGAAGGCCGGGCTCACCGGCTTCGAGTGGGCCGTCGGGGTGCCCGGCTCCGTCGGCGGTGCCGTGCGGATGAACGCCGGCGGGCACGGCTCCGACATGGCCGCCACCCTCGTCGGGGTCCGCGTCTTCGACTGTCGCACGGGGGAGGATGCCACCGTGCCCGCGTCCGCCCTCGACCTCGGCTACCGGCGCTCGTCCATCGGCGCCGACCAGGTGGTCCTGCACGCCACCCTCGGGTTGGACGTGGACGATGCCGGCACCGGACCCGAGACGCTCTCGGAGATCGTCCGGTGGCGGCGGGCCAACCAGCCCGGCGGCCAGAACGCCGGCTCGGTCTTCACCAACCCCGACGGCGACAGCGCCGGTCGCCTGATCGACGTCGCCGGCTGCAAGGGCCTGCGTCGCGGCACGGCCGAGGTCTCCCCGAAGCACGCCAACTTCATCCAGGCCGACGCCGGTGGCCGGGCCGACGACGTCCACGCCGTCATGGTGGCCGTGCGCGACGCGGTGGCGGACGCCACCGGTGTGCGCCTCCACCCGGAGACCCGGTTGGTGGGCTTCGACGACGAGGTCGCCTGGTGAGCGGGCCCCGCCTCCTGGACCGGGGTGCGGTCGCGCCGGCCGTCGAACAGGTGCCGGGCGGTCCGGACCTCGATCCCCGCTTCCGCGAGCGCCGCATCGCCGTGCGCAAGGACGCGGGCCGCCGGCGCCTGAAGCGGCTGCTGCTCCTCGTCCTCGTCGCCGTGCTCGCCCTCGCCGCCGTCGTCGTCCTGTTCAGCCCCGTCCTCGACGTCGACGAGGTGACGGTGACCGGGGCCGCGCAGCTCGATCCCGACGAGATCCGTGCCGCCGCAGGGATCGAGCGGGGCGCACCGCTCCTGCTCGCCGACCTCGGCGCGGCGGCGGCCGGCATCGAGGCGCTGCCCTGGGTCGCCAAGGCCGAGGTCACCCGTGACCTGCCCGGACGCGTCCACGTCGAGGTCCGCGAGCGTGAGGCCGTGGCCGTCGTCTCCGGTGGCGGCACGGCCGTGCTGGTCGACGTCACCGGCCGGGTCCTGGCGGTGGCGGCCCCGGCGTCGACCCCGTTCGTCCAGGTGCTGACGACCGAGGCCCCGCCCGCCCCCGGTCGATCGATCGACCCCGACCTGGTCACCGCCGTGGAGCTCGCCGGTCGCCTCCGGATCAACCCGGCCGGCGCCGTCGCCGCGGTGCGCGTCGAGCCCAGCCTGGGCCTGCAGCTGGTCGAGGGCGGCGTCGTCGACCTCGGCGACGCCTCCCTCCTCGACGCCAAGGTCGAGGCGTTCCGCACCGTCCACGCCCGCGTCGACCGGTCCTGCCTGGCCGCCATCGACCTCACCGTCCCGACCCACCCGGTGCTCACCCGGGCCGAGGGCTGCTGACGTGGCGGTTGACCGCCCGCGCCCGGCCCTCGTACCCTCTCGACCCACACCTCAGATCGAGGGTGGGCACCTCGACCTCGACCTCGACTCGAACTTGACACCCCGGGCGGTCCGTGCCGCCCGGTGCGCCGCGCCTGCTGGGCGCGGCACCATCACCCGACCCGGACCGCGACCCCGCGTACCCTGAGCCGAGCGGTCCCACCGAAGACCGACGGCTGACCCTGGAGGAATCTCGACTCATGGCTGCGAACCCGCAGAACTACCTGGCCGTCATCAAGGTGGTCGGCATCGGCGGCGGTGGCGTGAACGCGGTCAACCGCATGATCGACGCCGGCCTGAAGGGCGTCGAGTTCATCGCCGTCAACACCGACGCCCAGGCCCTGCTCATGTCCGACGCCGACGTGAAGCTCGACATCGGCCGTGAGCTCACCCGTGGCCTCGGCGCCGGGTCCGACCCCGAGGTCGGCAAGCAGGCGTCCGAGGAGCACCGCGAGGAGATCGAGGAGGTGCTCAAGGGCGCCGACATGGTCTTCATCACCGCGGGCGAGGGTGGCGGCACCGGCACCGGTGGCGCCGCGGTCGTGGCCGAGATCGCCAAGAGCATCGGCGCCCTCACCATCGGCGTGGTCACCCGTCCCTTCGCCTTCGAGGGTCGCCGCCGCTCGGTGCAGGCCGAGCAGGGCATCCAGCGCCTGAAGGAGAAGGTCGACACGCTCATCGTCATTCCGAACGACCGGCTCATCACCGTGTCGAACGAGAAGACGTCGATGCTGAACGCCTTCAAGATGGCCGACGAGGTCCTGCTCCAGGGCGTCCAGGGCATCACCGACCTCATCACCACGCCCGGCCTGATCAACACCGACTTCGCCGACGTGAAGATGATCATGAGCAACGCCGGCTCGGCCCTCATGGGCATCGGTTACGCCTCCGGCGAGGGTCGTGCCCTGCAGGCCGCTCGCAACGCCATCTCCTCGCCGCTGCTCGAGGCCTCCATCGAGGGCGCCCGGGGCATCCTGCTCACCATCTCCGGTGGCAGCGACCTGGGCCTGTTCGAGGTCAACGAGGCGGCCGAGGTCATCCACGGCGTCGCCCACCCCGAGGCCAACATCATCTTCGGCACCGTGGTCGACGACGACATGGGCGACGAGGTCCGGGTCACCGTGATCGCCGCCGGGTTCGACCGATTCGACGGTGAGGCGCCTGCGCCCCGCACCAGCCAGCGGGACCCGCTGCGGTCACCGGGTCGCACCGACCTCGACGACGTGCTCGCCGCCGGCGACGACGACCTCTTCGGTGACGACGGCGACGACGACTTCGACGTCCCCTCGTTCCTCAAGTAGCCCACCCGTCCGCCCCCGTCCGGTGCCACGCTCCGTCCGCTCCTCGTTCTCCGAGCGCGCCGACGGCGACCTCTGCATCGACGCGGACCCCACGACCCTCGAAGCCCGGCGTCAGGCGCTGGCGCCGGGCGCGTGGACCTGGCTCCGCCAGGTCCACGGTGCAGACGTGGTGACGGTCACCGAGCCCGGCGAGCACGCCGGCGCCGAGGCCGACGCGTCCGTGACCACCCGGCCGGGCGCCGTCCTCGCCGTGCACACCGCCGACTGCGCCCCGGTCCTGCTCGCGAGCGGCGACGGTGCCGTCATCGGTGCCGCGCACGCCGGCTGGCGAGGGGTCGTGTCGGGCGTGCTCGAGCGCACCGTGGAGGAGATGGCCCGCCTCGGCGGCACCGGCGTGACGGCCCAGGTCGGCCCGCACATCCGCGCCCGCTGCTACGAGTTCGGGGTCGCCGACCTCGACGAGGTCGCCGCCCGCTACGGCGACACCGTGCGCGCCACCACCGCGTGGGGCACGCCCGCGCTCGACGTCACCGCCGCCGTCCGCGCCGCGCTCGGGGCGCTCGAGGTCCCGGTCGTGGACCACGGCGGCTGCACGGCCTGCGAGCCCGACCGGCTCTGGTCCCACCGGGCCCGGGGCGACCGGAGCCGCATGGCCGCCACCATCGCCATCCTCGACGGTGCGGCATGAGCGTCGACGTCGCCGACGTCCGCACCGGCCTCGAGCGGGTGCTCGACCGGGTCGCCGCCGCCGGCGGGGATCCGGCGGCGCTCACCGTCGTCGCGGTCACGAAGGGCTTCGGGCCCGAGGCGCCCATCGCCGCGCTGCAGGCCGGCCTCGTCGACCTCGGCGAGAACTACGCCCAGGAGCTGCAGGAGAAGGCCGAGGCGGTCGCCGCCACCGACCTGCCCGCGCCGCGGTGGCACTTCATCGGCCGCCTGCAGTCCAACAAGGTCCGCCTCGTGGCCGACCAGGTGGCGTGCTGGCAGAGCCTCGACCGGGCCTCGGTCGTCGACGAGGTCGCGAAGCGCGCACCGGGGGCCAGGGTCCTGGTCCAGGTGAACGCGGCGGGCGAGGACGGCAAGGGCGGGGCGCCCGTGGGCGACACGCCGGGCCTCGTCGCCCGAGCCCGCGACGCGGGCCTCGACGTCGCCGGCCTGATGGCCGTGGGGGTCTTCGGCGACGAGCGGGCCACCGAGGCCGCCTTCCGGGCGACGGCTGCGCTCGCCGACCGGCTCGATCTGCGCGAGCGGTCCCTCGGCATGAGCGCCGACCTGGCCGCTGCGGTGCGGGCGGGCACCACCATGATCCGGATCGGCACCGCGCTGTTCGGACCCCGACCGAGCGCAGGCGGTTCGCGGCACACGCGACCCGACCTGCGAGACTGACCGACGAGACGAGGAGGCACCGATGGCTGGCGCGTTCCAGAAGGCCATGGTCTGGTTGGGCCTGGCGCCCGACGAGGAGTACGACGACTACCGCTACGACGAGCAGGCGCGCCCCGCGCCCGGCGGGCCGACCCGCCAGGGTGGCGGCTGGGGCGGCCAGCAGGGCCCCGGCGGTCCGCGCGGGCAGCAGCCCCCGCCGCCCGAGCCCGAGGAGCCTGCCGGCGCCTACGGGCGCGGTCCGGGCGCCCGTCCGAGCGGTGCCGTGCGCCCGCTGCCGTCTCGAGCCCAGGCCGAGAACCCGTCACGCGCCCCGCAGCGCGAGGAGACCCCCACCGTGCGACCCATGCGCCCCACCTCCGCCAAGCCCACCGTGGTGGCGCCGACCTCGTTCGACGCCGCCAAGGACGTCGCCGACCGCTTCAAGGCCAACCAGCCGGTCGTGATGGACCTCTCCGACGTCGACCGCGAGCTCGCCCGTCGCCTCATCGACTTCTCCTCGGGCATGTGCTACGCCCTCGGCGGCAACATGGAGCGGGTGACGCCGGGCGTCTACCTGATCACGCCCTCCGGGGTCGAGGTCTCCGGCGAGGAGCGCCGCCGGCTCGCCGGCGGCCGCTGAGCGAGCACCGACGTGGGCCTGATCTGCTCGCTGCTGCAGCTGTACGTCATCGTGATCATCGCGGGGGCCCTGCTGTCGTGGTTCCCCACCGAGCCCGGCGGCGGCCTGCACCAGGTCCGGGTCGGGATCGCCCGGGTCACCGACCCGGTGATGCTGCCCGTGCGACGGGCCGTCGGCGCCAGCTTCGGCGGCATCGACTTCTCGCCGCTGATCGTCATCATCGGCCTGCAGCTGCTCGCCGGCATCATCTGCTGACGCCGTCCCGGTGCCGGCGCCGCCGGGGTCGCACCATCACCCAGCCCTGACGGCGAGGGGGCCTAGCATCGTGGGCATGGATCTGACGCCCGATCTGCTCCTCGAAGCCAAGTTCGCTCCCGCTCGCCGGGGCTACGACATGAACGAGGTCGACGACTTCCTCGAGCGCTGCGCCGAGGGGCTCGACGTCCTCCTCGCCCGCTTGCGGGCCGAGTTCGACCGGGCCGAGCGGGCCGAGGCCGCGCTGGTCGAGCTGCGTGCCACCGGCGCCGCCCCTGGGGTCGACGCCCTGACCGACACCGTGGCGGTGTCCGACGCCGAGCGCGCGCCCGAGCCCCGGGCAGAGGCGGCAGCCGCCGAACCGGTCGTCGAGCCCGAGCGCGTGCAGGAGCCGATGCGCATCCTGATCGCCGCCGAACGCACCGCCGAGGCCGCCGTCGCCGACGCCCGCGCCGAGGCCGAGCGCATCCGGGCCGAGGCCGAGTCCGTGGCCAGCACGACGCGCAGCGAGGCCGAGACCCTCCTCGCCCGCTCCCGGGCCGAGGCCGAGGCCGAGGCTCGCAAGGCCGGCGACGAGACCCGCCGCTCGATCGAGGCCGAGGTGCTGGCGCTGCGCCAGGACCGCGACGTGCTGTCCGAGGACGTCCGCTCCCTGCGAACCTGGCTGGATGACCAGCGGGGCCGCCTGCGCACCGCGGCGCGCGACCTGCAGCGACTGGTCGATGATCCCGACGCCCTCGGCGAGCTGGCCGTGCCCGAGGTCCACGAGGACAGCGGGCTGGCGACCGCACCCTCCGACGCCGTCGAGGACGCCCCCGGCGCCGAGACCGAGCCCGACGACGGCCCCGTCGACACGTCGTCCCCGACCGCCGGCTCCGACGACGTGGTCGACGCCCGCACCCCCCACGACGTGCAGGGACGCCTCGGTGGCCCGGCCTTCGAGGACGAGCCCACGCAGGCCGTGCCGGCGGTCGACGCGTCCGCCCACAACGGTGGGGGCATCTTCGACGACGAGCAGGCGCCGACGAGCCGCGCCTTCTTCGGGTCCGACGCGATCCGCTAGTTGTTGTAGCCAGGGACGTTGTTGACGTCCGCCCGTGAGTGAGCCTCCTGGGTGAGTGTGGAGCTGTTCAACGGCAACACCCTCACCAACAGGAGGCTCG